>Ga0080013_1003189_pt1 | contig 17733 bp, 14 predicted proteins | sample ETNvirenome_6_85_FD_69236 | JGI IMG/M metagenome (GOLD analysis project Ga0080013, IMG submission 69236) | Marine viral communities from the Pacific Ocean - ETNP_6_85 (SPADES assembly) (version 2) | ecosystem: Environmental > Aquatic > Marine > Oceanic | place: Pacific Ocean | collected 2013-06-19 | reverse complement strand
CAACGTCTTTTGATGGCGGCAAACAAAACTGGTAAAACATTTTGCGGTGCATCTGAGATGGCATTTCACCTAACAGGGCGATACCCTAAATGGTGGCAGGGTGCAAGGTTCTCAAGACCTATAACTGCATGGGCGGCTGGTAATACAACAGCAAATACTAGGGACATAGTACAGGCAGAGATGCTTGGTGAACCCGGTGATGAAGATGAATTTGGTAAAGGAGCAATACCAAAACAATACATAGTTGGTACACCATTAAGAATGCCCGGAGTTCCAAACGCATACCAGAGTTTAAATGTTAAGCATGTATCTGGCAGAAACTCTAAACTCATCTTTAAATCCTATGAGCAGGGTAAGATGCAATGGATGGGTAAGGCAGTAGATGTTACATGGTTGGATGAGGAACCTCCGCAGGATATATACTCGCAAGCCCTGAGAGCCGCACTTAAAAGTGGAGGTATTGTCTTTATGACTTTTACTCCTGAAAGCGGAATGACTGAAGTTGTAACTCAGTTTATGACAAAACTAGGACAGTCACAGGCTCTATATCATGCAACATGGGATGATGCGATACATTTAAATGAGGATGTAAAAAAAGAGATATTAGCCGCACTTCCTCCGCATGAGAGAGATATGCGTTCTAAAGGAATACCAGTTCTAGGTTCTGGACTTGTATTTCCTATTAGTGAAGATGATCTTAAAGTGGAACCATTTGCGTTACCTGAATACTGGCCTCGTCTATGTGGAATAGATTTTGGATGGGATCACCCTACTGCCGCAGTCTGGATAGCGTGGGATAGAGATACAGACACTATTTACATATATGACTGTTATCGAAAATCCGCTGAGACACCAGTTGTTCATTCTGCGGCAATAAGAGAAAGAGGAGATTGGGTTCCTGTAGTTTGGCCTCATGATGGATCACAACATGATAAAGGTTCAGGTAAGCCATTAGCAGAGTTATACAGAAAGCAGAATGTTAATATGGCACATAAACATTTTGAGAATCCTAATGGTGGTATTTCGGTAGAACCGGGTATTATGGATATGCTACAAAGAATGCAAACAGGTAGATTTAAAGTTTTTAATTATCTTAACTTGTGGTTTGAAGAATTACGAATGTATCATAGGAAAGAAGGGAAGATCGTAAAGGCACATGATGATTTAATGAGTGCAACCAGATATGCATCTCAGTCACTAAAGTTTGCTTCAACAGGTCGTCCCAAGAAAAGACCAAGAAAAGCTATTAGCACCTACGATTACTATGATTCGTCAGAAAGGGTCTACGCTTGATTATTACATTGTTGAAAAACATGAGATCAATACTGTCTGGAATGATGTAAAAGATTTGATTGCAAAAACAAGTGATGAACTTTTAAATGAAAATGATGTATTGCAATCTCTCCAAACTGGAGAATATATATTATGGATAGGAACTAAACCTGATTCTCATGAAATTGTTGTTGCATTGACAGTTGAATATAGATTTTATCCTAGACATAAAATGTGTCAGGTGGTTACAGTTGCAGGTGAGAATATGAAAGAATGGGTTGACGAAAGTATAAAAGTATTAGAAGATTGGGCAAAGGCCCAAGGATGTGCGTACATGGATATGTATGCAAGAAGAGGTTGGAAAAAAGTGTTGAAAGACTATAAGGAACGATGTATTTTGTTAAGAAAGAAACTGTAACCATTTAATAAAAGGTAAATATGAAAGTTTATACAGAAGTAAATTATGAGTTTAAGAATGGTGTTCTCGTAGAGCAGTCTTCTAAATCTTATGAATATACAGGTGAAGTATCACTCTGTGGTGGTGGTGCAACAAAAGCTGTAAATAAAGTTCTTGAAACAGCTAGTGATGTTGGTACAAGTGTTGGTACAACTACTCAAGATACCATATCCGCAGTTAAAGACCCTATTGGAACAATAAAAGGAGGACCGGGTGGTACATTAGGTCAGATAACAGATAAGGTATATGGAGGTTCATTTAAAGACCTTGTAGAAGGTGCGCAGGGTAAAGATACTGAAACTGAAGATGTAGCGGCTCCTGTACTTTCTGCAGAAGAAGTTGATCCTGAAGCGGCATTGACTGCTCAAAATAAGAAACGACAGGAAATGGCTGGTAGAGGTGCGGCAAATCTAACCGCAGGACAATCAGCAACAATGCTAACCGGACCATAAAAGAATATGGCTGAAGAGCAAAAAGGAAGTGATCTTGGTGCTATTATTGACAGGCATCATGAGAAACTGAAAAATAACCGCAGGACATGGGAACGTGAGTGGCAGGAAATGGCAGAATATGTCCTTCCTCATCGCTCAGACTTCACTACTACTCATTCTAAAGGTGATGATAGAATGGGTATGGCATTTGAAGGAACTGCAATGCGATTATTGAAACGCTTTGCATCTAATATCCATAATGTCTTCACACCAATGGGTGCAGAATGGTTTAAACTCACAACAGGAATTGCTGAGTTGGATAAAAGCCGTAATGTTGCCCTATGGATGGAAGAAGCATCTAAAATAGTAAAACACCATGTATCAAGACCAGCATCAAACTTCCAAAGTGCAATATTCCAATATTACTTGGAAGCAGGTTCTTTTGGAACCGGTATTATCTTTGTTGAAGATCAGCCCGGTTTTGGCCCTCGCTATCGCAATTTCCCTCTTTCGGATTGCATATTGGGTAGCGGAAGTGAAATGGAAATTGACACAGTATTTCGTAACTACAAACAAACAGCAAAAGACTTAGTATCAAGGTTTGATCCAGAAACCCTTCCTGAACAAATAGTAGAAAAGGGATTTGGAGCAAAAATGCTGGATGAATACGATGTAGTACATGCAGTATTTCCTTCTTGGACAGTACAAAACTATCTTCCTGAAGGATTCCAGAAACCATTTGTTTCAGTTCACTATTTAAAAGAAAGAAAACAAATACTGGCATTTGGTGGATATGAGGAAATGCCCTATATCTGTGCCAGATGGGAAAGATCGGATCGTGAAATATACGGAAGAGGGCCAACTTGGGAGATAATGCCCGATATAAGACTTATTACAGAAATAGACAGGACATATTTGAAGGCAGTTCAGAAAGCGGTATCACCGCCTCTATTTGTACCGGATTCTGGACTCTTAGACCCCCTAGATACTACCCCTGATGCAATAAATTATTATTCAGTAGGGCTAGGGGGCAAAGATGAGATATTTGAAGTGCCTACAAGGGCAAGACCTGAATATGCAGAGAAACTGAATGCAAAATGTACGTCTAATATAAGGGAAGGTTACTTTTTAGACTTACTTGAACTACCCGGCCCGGTTGCACCCGATGGTGATGTTATGAGATTTAGTGCAACAGAGGTTTCAGTCAGAATGAGACAAAGAATGCCGATACTTGGGCCAATTCTTGCTCGTCAGGAAGGTGAATTCCTTGATCCGCTTATCAGGCGAACAGTTAATATACTAATGCGATCCTATCAACTACCTGAAATGCCACAAGAAATGCAGAATCAGTATAAAATAGAATATATAAATCCTGTTTCTATTGCAATGAGATCAGGTGAGATAAGTTCCATGAATCAGTTATTTGAAATGATTATGCCACTTGCACAGATAGATCAGACAATACCAATGTACTTCAATACTCAGCAAATACTTAAAAATACTGCTGAAGTCCTGCAAATACCAACTTCTAATCTAAGAACACAGGAAGAAGTGGAACAAATGGTTGAAGAACAGAAAAGACAGCAACAGGAACAAGCACAATTACAACAGGCACAAGTAGCTGGTCAATTGAATGAATCAATGGCAAAAGCTGAATCACTTAGATCAGAAGCGGCATAATGGAAAAATCTAAAAGAAAACCTAGTTGGAAAAGAAAATTGACATATATAGCTGGTGGCCCTTCATTAGCAAGATTATCTAAAAGGTTATATTCTCCACATCATCCTTCAGGATTAGAAGCTATAGGTCGGGAATTTGATGGTACAGGACACTATAGAGGAAGGAAATTAGGTCAAAAAGAATTATTAACTAAATATAATGTTGTTTATAATGCAGAACATGCCGCTAAACCCAAAACTTGGGAAAGAGTTAAGCATGTAGCTAAGTCGATTTTAACTGGCAAAGCTCTACCTTCAAATATGTACACAGATGATAGTTGGTAAATGATTTCACGCTGGTTACAGGAAAAAGAGAAACGTAAACGATTTAAAGAGGTTTTTAGTGGAGAAGAAGGACAGGATGTAATAGCGGCTTTAGCTAATGCACACTTTGTCTTTAGAACTTCTCATGCTAACGACCCCTATACATCTGCATGGCAGGAAGGTCAAAGAACTGTAGTAATGGAGATTATTAATCTCGTTGGTGCAGATTTAGAAGCCATAAGGAAAAGAATTGACATGCAGGAACAGGCTCGTGTAGAAAGACGAGCATAACCCTAACAATAAATAGTTATGTCAGAAGAAGCAATGGCTCCTGAAGATACAGGGCAAGCTGATAGTGGCGAATCTTCGGCTTTAGCATTTAACCCATCCTCTATGCCAGAAGGCTTAAGGGATGAACCTAGCCTCCAAACATTTGACTCTGTAGATAAACTCGCTAAGTCCTACGTTAATGCAGTCAAGAAGATTGGAGGAAACCCCGATAATCTCATCTCCCTTCCGCAAGAAGGGGAAAGTTGGGATGGTCTATACAATCAACTAGGAAGACCAGAACGTGCTGATGGCTATGATTTTGGTGAGGACGATGAGGGGATTCTTGATTTCTACAAGCAATTCTCACATGAAAATGGTCTAAGCCAAGAACAAGCTGAAAACATTCTAGGTCTTTACAGTGACATACAAGAGGATGAATTTAACGATCATGAGCAAAGTATTAAGGATTTGGAAGTCCAGACTACCATTGATCTGCAACGTGAATGGGGCAGAAATTTTGATGGTAACATGGATTATGCCAAAAGAGCTTATGCTCAATTTGCTTCTCCAGAATTGTCTGAAGTTTTAGATGGAACAGGTCTTGGTAATCATCCTGAAATGATCAGGGCTTTTTCTAAAATAGGACAAATGCTAGGAGAAGAATCACTTGCGGTAGGTACTGGATTGGGTAGAACCCAACAATCTCCGCAGGGAGCGCAGGAAGAAATTCAGGCTCTTTATGCTGATAAGGATTTTTCGAAATCATATCGTGATAATCGTGATCCTAATCACCAGACTGCAATGAAGAAAATGGATAGGTTGTTTAAGGCGGCATATCCACAACAAAAAAGAGTACGATAATATCACCCCTCCATAGTGGAGGATAAAGCCGAACAAGATATAATAAACAGACAAGCATCTGCCCTGTTGAAAAATATCTTGAGACCCTTTATGGACAATCTCTAGGTAAGAGTGAGTTTAACTTTATGCACATAACGTGCATGAGATTTCTATAAAAGGTACAATATGGCTAATTTTTATGATATTGAAACGTCGTATATACATCGCTATTCTGCTGATGTATTACATGCGCTTCAACAAAAGACTACCCGGTTACGTAACTTTGTAACCAATAAGCCAAACTGTCAAGGTGTTGCCGAGTTCATTGATAAGATCGGAACTAACGAAGCACTAGATAAAGTTGCACGTTTTGCAGATTCGCCAGTACAGGCAATATCCCATCAACGTAGGAGAGTGTCAGCACAACCTAAAAATGCTGGATTCTTTGTAGAGGGTTTTGATACTCGTAGAATGAACTACGATGTGTTCCAACCTTATGCAGAAGCTACGTCAATGGCTATGGCTCGTAAGATGGATACTGTAATTATTGATGCCGCATTTGGTTCTGCTTATGAATCAGATGGTGGTGTAATGGACGGTGCAACCGAGATAGTTTGGAATTCATCTAATTTCCCAAATCAATTTATTGATGTTGATTTTCAAGTAGGTACTGCAACTGTTGACTACAGTGGTATTGATAATGCGGCTAGTAATCGCAGGACATTATCAATCGACAAATTGTTAAAAGCTCGCAGAATTCTGTCTGAAAATGAAGCTGATCAATATGATGAAGGTGGTAATCCACTATATTTCATTGTATGTTCTGCGGCTCAGATTGAGGCTCTACTCCATTCAACAACAATTCAAAGTGCGGATTATAATAATATTCGTGCATTGGTTGAGGGACAAACCAATTACTTTGCAGGGTTCCAGTTTATACGGCATGAAGGTATGCCTACATCTGGAACAGGTGATACGCTGACAGAGCAAGTGTTAGCATTCCATCCTCAAGGTTTGGCTTTCTGTTCTTGGGAAGAACCTATAACTGAAATTGAGCGACGTTCTGACAAATCGTTTGTTCCATATGCATATTTTGAAATGGATATTGGTGCAACTCGTGTTTGGGAAGAAATGGTCATTCAAATTGACTGTTTCGTAACAGCTTAACCCAAAACTTGAAAGGACAATATGGCTAATGTATATGCAGTAGATTATGCAAAACGATTTTCAACCCTTCCAGCAAAGCTAACTAATGTAGCTACGCAGGGTGGTAGAATGCGTGTTTTGTATGACACTTACACAGTAGTAACGGCAACAGCCCAAAATGACGTTGTATATTTTGGTAGATTACCTCCAGATTGCAAGGTATGGGAAGTTGCAATTCAAACTTCTGCTACATTAGGAAGTAGCGCAACAATTGATGTCGGCTGGCAAGCTGTATCTGCAACCGCTACGGCGGCAAATACAGACCTTGATGGTTGGCATGATGGTATATCTGGTGAAACAGCCCTCTCTTTTTGGAAGGTTGGTGGAGCTTCAACTGCATCAGGGAATAAGGGAATTGCAATTGCCCCTACGTCTATTCCTGATGAAGCAGATATAGTTGCAACACTTCTTGGGGTTGACCCAAATGCAGATGTAGTAATTAGTTTGATGTGTCACTATTCAATTGATTAACATCAATTAATAATCGGGGGTTGGGAAACTAGCCCCCATTTCTAACAGTTTATTATGGATAAAACTGGTATAGCTAACCTTGCCTTGAGTAATCTAGGTGAAGCTAGAATACAATCTCTTACCGAAGATAGCTCCAGAGCCAGAGCATGTAATGCAAGGATGGATAATGTATTAGAATCTATCCTAAGAATGCATGTCTGGAACAGCGCATTAGAAAGACAAGAATTAGTTCGTGGAGAAGAGCCTATCTTTGGTTGGAACTATTCTTATCAACTTCCTGCTGATTGTATTAAAGTTGTTGAAGTTGAACCTGTATCCAAATTTCAGGTTGAGAAGAAATATCTCTTATCAAATGAAACATCCTTATATCTCCTATATGTAGCAACTCCTACCGATATTAATAATCTTGATTCCTTACTTGCAGAAGCTGTAGCAATGAAACTTGCAGTAGAAGTTGCAGAAACACTAACAAGCAAGCAGGGATTAAAACAGGAAATGATGCAAAAATATGTAATATCCCTCCAAGAAGCACGATCTGCTAATTCCAATGATAGAACTCCAGAACACAGAGAACGCTCTTCGTGGCTTGATTCTAAAAAAGGTAGATATTCTGTTACACATAGAACTTTTAATACTCCTACTATTGGGTATGAAGTTGATATGCAAGCATGGAAAACTAAATGAAGTATGAATTTCTTCAACCTAAATTTACAGAAGGTGTATTAGCAAAAAGTCTTCAGGGTCGTTCTATTGAAGAGTTTTACCATTATGGGTACAAAAGCTCTAAGAATATGATTCCTGTGCTGTCAGGGCCAGTTGTTAAACGCCCCGGCACTAATTTTATAGAAGAACTGAAAGACCCTACTGCTATTTTCATTCCCTTCTTTAAAGATAAAGATAATACCTACATACTAGAACTAGGTGTTTATTCTTCCACAGGGTATCTCCGAATCTGGTCACAAGATACATTATTAAAACAAAGAACAGGTACTCCCGGTACTACACATGCAACTAATATATATGAGTCTGCAAGTACAATCCCTTGGACTGCCGCACAACTTCTAACATTAAAGTTTACTCAAAGTGGCGACATAATCTTTGTTTGCTGTCCTGATAAAGAACCTTACCGAATATTTAGAACTCTAGTTACTTCTGGAACCAGATCAGCAGATGACAGTCTTTGGACTGTTGATGAATTTGTGATGACAGATGGGCCTTATAAAGCTATTAATGTCTGGTCAGAAGATGATGTAGCTAAAAGATTTAGTTTAAAACTTGTAACTGAACCAACTGTAGGTTCTAACTTAATAGAGGTAGGAACAGTAGAATTTAATACTGTAGATGATTCCCTAGTATTAGCTAATCATGGATTGCAAACTGGACAAAAAATAGCATTAAGAGCAAGTGGAACTGGTTGGGGCAACGTAAGACAGCGTACAGGATCAGGTTCAGCAAGTGATACACAGACAAAAATGAATGATGCGGCAACTGATACTGGAACAGATGTATTTAATTTAGATGATCGTTTTGTTGTTTCTTCTACTGGCACAAGTTTCCAATTCTCTGATTCTGATGGTGGTGCAATAAGAAAATTTGAATTATATGAAGATGATCCTGTTACTACCACTTCAAACGCCGCCATAAAAGTACATAAATTAGCTTATGCAGGAGGTACTACAGGAGTACAATTAAAATTATGGCTTAATAAAGGTTCTGGTTCACAAGCCGCTACTTTAACATATTTCAGTAGTGATGATGTAGGTCGTCTTATTAGAATAAATCCCTTAGTGCAAACTGATAGTCTAATCGGTGGTATAAAATGGGCATGGGGTGTAATAACAGCAGTTGATAATACTGGGTCAAATGGGGTAATAACTATTACAACTAAAACAGAACTTTCCAATACAAGAGGAACATATGGTACATCAGAATTCAGGTTAGGTGCATTTAGTGATGGTGAAGGATGGCCCCATGTTGCACAAATATATCAGCAACGTATGGTACTTGCCGCAACTACTCTTCAACCTTCTACCATCTGGCTTTCTGAAACTGCACAGTTTTATTCATTTGCACCTACTGTACTTGCAGATCAGGGTACTCAGCAATCATTTAATGATGGAGTTGCAACAGAAATAGTAATTGACAGCAGTTCTCTTACATTTACTCTGGACTCAGATACATTGGATGAAATAAAATGGCTGGCAGAATCAAAGAAACTTACAATGGGTACTTCTGCTGGAGTATTCATGCTTTATGGTGCAGAAACTAATCTAACAGTTACACCATTTAGGTTTACAATTAACCGAGAAACTTCATTCTCTGCAACTGATACTGCACCAATTGTTGTTTCAAATGCATTGTTATATGCACAAATTGGAGGAAAGGATGTACAATCTCTAGAGTTGGAAGGAGGAACAACCAATCAATGGTTGGCAAGTAAAATATCAATGAAAGGTTATGATATTATTAAATCCTCTGAAGTTAAGAAAATGGTGTGGCAGGAAAGACCAAATAACTTAGTCTGGTTTATGATGGCAGATGGAAGACTCTTAACATTAAGTTATGACAGGGGTGCAGAATTTAAGGCTTGGTCAGAACATCTATTGGGTGGTTCAATATATAGAAAAATTATAACTACATTACAATCAACTGCTAATGCAGAAGTTGTTGTTAGTGATAGTGAAGCAGATGAAGTTGCAGATTCAGGAAACAAAATATTATTTACTGATACTGCTCATGGATTAGTTAATACTAATATAGTTCAATTAACTACAACTGGTACTTTACCTACAGGACTTAGTTTAAGTACAAACTATTATGTCGTTAATAAAACAACCAATACATTTAAACTTGCATTAACTTCTGGTGGAGCAGATATATTATGGACAGATGATGGTTCAGGTACACATTCATGGCATAAACCAACTATTTATACTGTAGATGGAGATTGGGCAAGTCTTTATACTTTAGATAAGAATGTAGTTGTTTCAGGTTATTCTATTAGTGATTGGAATTCTACTCAGCGAGTAATGAATGTTATAGTCAATGGAAGTACAGATACAGAGATTACTACAGATTTAGATTCATCTGGATTAGCAAATACAACAGAAGCAGTATCAGGCAGGAATCCACGCATCTCTGATGAAACAGAAGGACATGCTAAAGTAGTTGATATGGAAATGATACCAACTGCAAGCCATGACCAGATATGGTTTAAAGTTAAACGAACCATTGATGGAGTAGATAAATATTATGCTGAAACATTGGGAAGATTCCCGACTGAAGGTGCATTAACCAGAAACGAGTATGTATTTTCCGATAGTTCTGTTACAGGTGCAGTAGCCACAGATAAAATAATTAATACATTAGCACATTTAAAAGGTGAAGTAGTTCAAATTTATTATGAAGGAATGCAACATAATGATATGACTGTTACTGCTACAGGTGGTACTGAACAAATTACATTAAGCCATACTCAAGGAAATGAGCATGTAACAGGATTAGGATATGATGCAGAAATAGAAACACTTGAACCATCTCCTCCAGAGAATCAATTTTCATATACTAAACGATTAATAAAAGTTGCAGTATTAGTTGAAGAATCTTTAGGAATACAGTTAGAATACAATAATTTATCAGAAGAATTACTATTTAGAACAACAGTAGATGCAATGGGAAGACAGATACCTTTATTCTCCGGTATGAGAAAACTATCATTATCTGGAATAGGTTGGGAAGAACATAACTTAAACATTATCTCAAATGGGCCATTTCCAATGCAGTTAAATGCACTTGTTATTGAAGCTGATACAGGAGGTTCCTGATGGCAGTATTTACAACAGCACTAGCAATAGCGGCGGCAGCAAAAGGAGCAAGTAGTTTTTTAGGCTCACAAAGTACATCCAGAGATATGCAGGAGGCTGGTAGAAATAGTTTGCTGACTGCTAGATATAATATTAATCAAAGAAAGTTAGAATCCCGGCAGACACAATTTGGTATATTAGAACAAGGACACCAAGCGGCAAGTAATATTCAAAGATCAGCAAATCAAGCTGTAGGTACTGCAACAGCCGCCGCTGGTGGTAGTGGTGCAATAGTAGAAAGTGGAACACCTAGAGCAGTATTGACAAATATAGCACAGGAAGGATTACATGCACAAATGGGTGCTATATTAAATACCAAGAATGCAATGAAAGCTAATAGACGACAAACTGAAGCACATAATAAGACAGAATGGAAGCAAGCAAACGCTTATGCTAAAGGTATGGAAAGAGATGCTAAAAGAACTATGGATAATGCTAGAATGAATCTTGCCGCAGATACAATCAAAGCAGTAGCTACCTACTATACTCCAACTGTTGGAGGTACAACAGATAAAGTAATTAAAGGTGCAGGAGCAGTTAAAGGAATGACTGATGCTCAAAGAAGCCATAAATCTGTAAATTTAAGTAGAATGCAATCTGGAAGAAATGTCTATAATAAATCACTATCTGGTGGTCAAGCTAGTAATATTAGAAATATATCATCATCCGGTAGAGGGGCATACGAAGGAAAAAGAGTAAATAGTCAATGGATGTCCCATCCACAAGTTATACAAAGAAAGAGTAATAGAAATTGGAAATGGCATGGCAATAAATTATCTAGTTCATGGAGAGGATATAATAAATAACTATGGCAGAACTAACTAAACCACAATACAGCAATCCAAAATCATATCCTTCTGATCGTAAGATATATCAGGTTCAACCTGCAAGAACTGACTTTACTCGACCTTCAGAAGTACCTGACCAGATGTTTGGTGTTGCAAATATTATGAAAGCATTGGGTGAAGGGCTTGAAAACTATCAGGAAGCCTATGCACAATCTGAAAAGACTGCCAATGTACTGCAAGCTAAAGGTCTTTTAATAGATAAAATGAAAGATACCCAAAGAATAAAGGAACTGATTGCTACACAACTTCCCTTAACTGGATACGAACATTTAAATCTTAAAAAGGTACTTGATAAATACAGAACTACTGATCTTGAAGGTAGAACAGATTTGAATATTGGTAAAGACTTAGAACATAATGTTAGTCCCATGCTATTACCTGATGATATTCCTGATCATGTAAGAGAAATGATAGAAGATCAATGGGTGGGAATGGATGTTGATATTATAAGTGGTTTGATGGGAGAAGTAGAAACTGTTCAATCTAAGCAGACTCTTGCAGTAATGAACAGATATGAAAATGAATACAAGAAAAATTTATTAAAAGCATATCAGACCACAGACAATAGATATGCAGGACAAGTTGAAGCAAATAAATTACGTTTAAAGCATTTCCAAAATATTGAAGAATTAGGTAATGTTGGCACATGGGGTGAACAAGAAGTTATAGATAAAAAATTACATGCAGGACAATTGATGTTGAATGCAGAATTTTTATCTCAATACCATAATGTTAAAGAAGGTACAGACCCAAAAATAAATAGAGAAAAAGCATTATCAGAAGCAGTTAAAGGTCGTTACAAATATAAAGATGAAAATGGAGATACATTTACTTTAGATTCAATATATTATGACAAATTCTTTTTTACTGAACAAGAAAGACTCCGTGTAGAAACTATTAAGAAACGTAATACAATTGAATTAAATGAACAGAATTTTAATTTACAACAATTTATTAGAAAAACATATAAAGCAAAAACATTTGATTTTAATGAATTATGGGAACGAATATCTGATGACGAACAATGGGGTAAAATTCCTTCTGGACAAAGATACCAGATTCTTTTTTCTGAAGAAGTCAGAAGATTAAAAGAAGCTGAGAGTGAAAAGAAAACTCTAGATGCAGAAGATAAAACCGCTAGATTAAATGATTTGGGTAATAAATTATCTGAAATTGCTATAGAACTTGCTGAAGACTTTGATGGAAATATTGGAACATATGCGAAAAAGAACGAAAAAGGAAACTGGAGAGCAAAATCTGGTACGGAACTTCAAAGAATAACTAAAAATAAAGAATTCAGAGAAGAATACATTAACAATATTATATTAGCTAAAACAAGAGCAAAAATTAATGTTGAAAAGAAATATGAAGCTGAAATTAAAAAAGCAAAAGCAAGTGATTTTCAACAAAAAATGATAGCACTAGCAGATTCAGGTATTGGAGGCCCATCAGATATACTATTAAATTTTGGTAAATTAGCAAAGAATTCTCAAGGTCAAGATGTATGGATAGCTGATCCTGCAAAATTAGAAGATGATAAAGCAGGAGGTAAATATCTACTTAATGCTGGTATTGGTAGAGATAATAATGATCCTAATCGTAGCAACGATGACGTAATCGCTATTAGATTAGCAGTTATGCAAGACCTTATTAATTATGCCAGAACTAAACATACAAAATTCAAAAGAGATATTATTGGACAAGATATTGGTAAAAATGAAGAAATTCAAAGAATGAATACTATTGCATCTACATATATAAACAACCTTGAATCAGTTCTAGCTAAAGGCCCAGATGCATTTCAAGATTCATTTCCAACATGGGAAGGGAAAAATCCAACAGAAGAACAACGAGTTATGTTTAATGCTTTTACAAGACATATGGATGGATTAACATATCTTGCAATGAGTAAAGATGAGTATACACTTGAAGAATTAATAACTCATCAAAAGAATTTACTTGCTGGCAATGTAAATGGTAATCCAGTAAATGATAAATTTATGAATCAACACTTAGCATTTTCAAAAACTATTAATAATCATTTTAATGCAAGAGCTAGACAATTATTAGAAACTCCACAAGAAACAGGATTTCTAGAATCGGGACAAGATAAATATTTAGCAATGTATGGTACTTATAATTTACAAGCATATGCTCAATGGCTTGTGGATAGAGGTATATTTAATCGAAATGACAATAATGTCATTCCAAAAGCAATATTGAAACAAAATAAAGAAATAGAGAACTTTGATACTTTCCAAAAATCAGGAGAATACATTAATAGCCTTATTGGTGAATTGAATAAATACGGTCCTAAAGGTTCTTTGGCAAGACAACTTGCTTTTGAACAAATACGAAATTCTTTCCCATTTAATTGGAGACGAATGTTAGAAAGCATAGATCGTGGTGAACTTGTAAACAATGGCAAAGTAGAAGACAAATGGTTAAAAGCAAATAAAAAATAAAATGGCTACATTACAAGAATATCATAATAAAGCTATAGAACTGGAAAACACTCTCCATATGAGTGGTTTTATTTCTAAAGTAGCAAGAGAAGAACTTAGAAGAGATATAGAAGAAGAGATCAATGCTAGATGGGATGCTAAAACAATTCAAAGTCTTGAACCATATGATGCAATAATTCAAATATATAAAGATGATCCAATTCTAAAAGATTATAAAGTTGCTCCATTAAGAGATGAAGGACAAAGACTTAACCTCTTATATCGTAATGATAAATTTACTGTTAATGGAATAACACCACAAATGGTGGCTAGAGGTGCAAATTACATAGCAAATCATACTGGAGATTTAATATTTGGGTTAGATGAACAACAAATGTCACAAAAAAGATATGATGAAATTGTTGAAGAACATATACAAATGAAACAAGATACTACAGGAGTCCGCTCTGATCCAATGAATACAAAAGGAATGGATAAACACGATATAATGTCATTCCAAGGAAAATTAAAACAACAAGTGTTAGATGATTTAATGGAAGGTAATTCCCCATACATGTACAAAGCATTAATACCAAGACCGAACAACCAAGAAGGATATTATATAGGTTTATTTTGGCATAAAGAAGATCAGTCACCACAAAATGCACAGTTGATTGGTGCTATGATGACTAAAGAGGATAAAAAACATGTAGTTACAGATGAAGAATTAGTAGGCGCATCGTCTTCCGATGCAATTTTAGAATACTTAACAAGTTGGTTTTTTGATTATAATCATAAAAATGTAAAAGAATTGTATAAAAGTGGTAGAAAAGCAGAAGATCGTATCCCCGGAGGAGGGAGAGCCGCTATAGAAACTGATGCTTGGTATAGTTCTGGTCCTGGTTTAAGAGCATTAGCTACATTAGAAGGACAAATGGGTGAAATAGAGTTTCAACACGCAATAAAACCTTTAGTTCTAATGATGGAAGAAAAAGCTATGGCAAAGTTTGGACAAGATTATGACCCAGACACACAACATTTAGATGAAGAAGAAGCACAAGATGTGTTAAGAGACTTTATGGATGAATTTGAAAGACCATATACTTTTTTAGAAAGACTTCCCGGCTCAGATGTTACAGTACCAGTAGCAAGATGGATAAATAACTTATGGGAATTAGATATTAATCTTAGAGAGATTTGGAACTAATGTATTTACCAGAATATGCTTTTGAAATGAATGAAGGTTTATATCAACAGATGTATATAAATCAAGCGATAGAAGAATATGTTCCTTCAACATGGGGAGTATATAAACAATCAGCTAGTTATGCATTCCATGATAGTTCATTTATTCATGCGGCAGATTGGATAAGTACACTTGATGATAGAGAAAGTAACTTAAAAACATTAACAGAAGAAGAATGGAAAGAAAAAGGTTATGATCAAAGTCGTACAAAATATAGAGAAGGTATCACAGAAAATCAGGCACAAATATTACAACAAGTAGAAGAAAGAGAGAAATTTTATAGTCGGTACATGAAAAACACCAGTATATTAAGTGTTGGTGGTATTACTGGTATGATTACTGGTAGTTTACTAGACCCAATAAACTATATTCCTTTTGTTGGGTGGGCAGGAAGAATATCTAAAGTAGCAAGAATAGCAAGTAAAATGCCGATATTAGGTATGTCTGCAAATGCAATGTTAGGTCAAACTGCTTTTGAAACAGTAAAACAATCTCATTTAAAAAGTTTAGGTAGAGATGTCCATTGGGCAGGAGCAATGATAGATGTAGGAATAGCTGGACTATTGGGTGCTGGATTTGGAGGTATAGGAAAACTAAGTGGACTTAGAAAGAAAATTAATGCTATTGATTCTGCTATTCATAATGAAAATATGGCTGTAGCTTTAACTGCTCATTCTGATAGAGTTGGTGTAGATTCAATGCAAGGAATTATTGATCCTGATCCTGTTACAACATTATCACCTTCCAGAGAACTTGTAATAAATGATCCAGTATTCAGACAAGAACAAATAAAACATCATCAGACAACTATGGATAAATATACTACAGAATTAGATGTTGATCCAGTAGTAGATGCTAGTGTTAGAGAAAAAGCAATTAGAAGTTATAATGCATGTAAAGGTATAGGATGACAGACCCTTGTAGAAAATTCTTAACTGATGCTGGATTTAAAGACCCGGAAGTAGAAAGTATAGTTAATGATCTTCCTAATGCAGAATCATTACCTGAATTTATAAAAGAAATTAATACGAAAACTGAAGCTAATAAAACAATAAGAGTATCCAGACAAATATCAGAGAGAAGAAGTAAGGAAGCCATTAAAGCAATAAAAGATGGATTAACAGATACAAATGACCCATTTAAAACACTTTGGAATTTCTTAGTAGGTAAAAATGGATTATGGATTAATGCAACTGCCAGATCAGAATTACGCAATGGAAGAGTATTAAGAGAAATGAACCTTACTAATCGTCAAATGGTAAAACTTTTGGATGACCCCGATTTTGTAGAAGATTTAATAGAAGAAATGAACCCTTTTACTGGTTTATCAAAATCAGGTAATGATGATGCATTTAAACTAGCAAAGATAATAACAGAAGAAAAGAAACTGCAAGTACATGAAAGCAGAGCTTATGGTTCAGGTTTATTCTGGTTAGATGACCATATAACCGCAACTTATCACGATCCAGTTAGGATACTAGGTAAAGGTGAAATTGAAGATTTTGTTTCTTGGAAACAAACAATAATAGGATTACTTGACCATCGCAAAACATTATCAAAAGTTAAAGCAGGAACAACAATAGATGATTTACTAAATCATGTATATGATAGTATCACTCAAAAATTATCTGAGAAAAAGAAACAAGGCGTAAGTAAAAGAGTAACTGATATTTTAGGAGAGCAATTCGATAGAACCACTCCATTAAAGCAACTAATGGAAGTACAAAGGATACTTGCATTCAAAGATACAGCATCAATATTGAAATATAATGAAGCATTTGGTTATTACAATATAGGTAAATCAATATTTGCCAATATGGATATGATGGATAACCATCTGGCAATAGGAGAAACACTAGGATATGGATGGTCAGAAAAGATTAAAGCACCAGATGGTACAACAATAACAAAAAATGTATTACCAGAAAAAGAACTTAATAAAGTTATTGAAACATTACAATTTCAAAAAAAGATAAATGCTTTCCAAGCATGGCAATTAAAAGCGGCACTTTATCAAGTATCAGGAGAATCATTTATAGTAGGAAATGCATCATTAGCTAAGTTTGTAGTCGGTTGGCAAGCATGGCAGACAGTCACAAAACTTGGCAAACAAATGATAAGTTCCTTTGGTGATATGTGGTCAACTGGAATTAACCTGCATTATCAAGGCATTGCACCTGATACAGCATATTTAGGTATTGTTAATCATTTATATAGAAGTGCATTTAAGAAAGTAGGTAAAGAAGAAAAAAGTATTCTTAGAATGCTAGGTATTGGTTTTGATGGAGTCTTTGGTGCATCTGCAAGATCAGTAATGTCCACACCTATTGCTGGTCGTTTATCAAGAATGCAAGATCATTTCTTAACATGGAATGGTTCACATGGATGGACAAACTGGATGAG
>Ga0080013_1003188_pt1 | contig 17735 bp, 19 predicted proteins | sample ETNvirenome_6_85_FD_69236 | JGI IMG/M metagenome (GOLD analysis project Ga0080013, IMG submission 69236) | Marine viral communities from the Pacific Ocean - ETNP_6_85 (SPADES assembly) (version 2) | ecosystem: Environmental > Aquatic > Marine > Oceanic | place: Pacific Ocean | collected 2013-06-19 | reverse complement strand
CCTCTCCTCGATTGTCTCATCAGACAATATTATGCCACCCTTTGTTTTTCCTTGTCCTTTATACGGAAGAATTAATAATCTCCACCCTGTAGGGTCAGGGAGTCTATCTAAAACTTTATCCGTAGGTAAATGGGTAATATCTTTAGTAGCTTCCTCTTGAATTTTTTTAAGAAAGCGATTTTCTTTTTCTTCTGCAATTTTATTATTTTCATCCGCTTCTATTGCGAGGTCTTTTTCCTCTAGGGCGAATTTACGTTTTGGTATCTCCGTCATCATCTTTCTGCAGGTCCTGTATTTCCTGTTCCATTATATTATAGCCTTTGTATTCACCCACTGTTTTGTTATATTCGTCAAAGCTGTGGATGCCACCAGCGATAATGTTTTTTAGTTGTTCTTTGCGCTCACGAATCCTTTTCAGGATTACGTAGATAGCGGTTGTATCTTCCATTAATGGAAGTATACACTAAAAGTAATAAAAAATCAACTACTTTTTCTTCTTAGCTTTCATGCCACCGTGCATCGCTTTAACTCTGCCACCTTTTTTTGACATAGTTCTAGCGCCAGAAAAAGCTCCTCTTCCTGCAGCTCTTTCCGCACCTTCACTCATAGCACGTCTGCCAGCCAAAGAACCTCTCGCTCCTGGATCTCTTGCACTTAATGATTCATCAAGTCTAGCGTTGTAGCCCTGTTTCATTGGGCCACCAGCTTGTTTCTTGACTCTTCCACCAGTTTTAGCTTTGACTCTTCCACCTTTTTTATAGGTAGTAGTTCCAAATTTCTTGCCTGGTGTTACACGAGTTTCGCGTCTTGCGTGTATTTTACCGACCATTATTTTCTCCTATTTTTTAGCGCTTCCACCTTTGCGCATTTTTACTTTACCACCTTTCTTATAAGCCTTTGAAACGCTTTGTTCAGTGGTTTTTGCATGTGCTGCCGCAGCTCGTTTTCCGGCTGGTGTATATGCAAATTTCTTACTACCTACTATTGGCATTGTTCCTCCTATGTTATAAGTGTAACTTTTCTTCTATCTTTCATTACGGCGCCACAACCTTTTGCAACTCCTTTTGGGTTCTTAACATTTTTTCTTGACTGTGACAAGGAAGATACGTCGCCACCCTTGTTTTTTTGAATTCTGTTTCCATGCTCCGATGCCCACTTCTTGGCGATTTGAGGCTCATTGGCATAAAGGTATGCGCGTTGTTTTGCAGATTTAAATGGCATTATTCCTTGTTCTCCACCTTGGTTATAATTTTCGCGTGCTTCGTTCCTCCAACATAGAGTCCGAACCACGCCGCCCCTGCACCTACAATAACCGAAACAAAAGCCGATTGGGCATTTGTTGGATCAGGTAGTTGCATAAACCATTCCGTTGTTCTCCAAAAGGCAATTCCGTACATCGTAATTAACAAGCGCGGAAAAATTCTCCACGCACTAAGACGCTCCGGTGAAATCATTTTTTCTTCTTAAACAGTCCCATTGCCGTTGGTCCGGCTCTCACCCCAAATGACACAGAGCACGCAATATATAAGAGATGCTTATAATAATCCGGGAGCTGCTGCAAGGCAACAAACCCCGCTTCTATGTGTGGCGTCATTCCAGGGATGAAGACTGCTACGGCTGGCGTGAGTAGGCAAATTAAAATTACCTCATCTTTCCAGCTTCCCTTCATTTGATCAACAGCAGACGCTTCCCACGATACTTCGCCGGCTATTTGCTGTTCACGCAATTTTGTTTTTGCTTTTATTTCTACTAACTTGTTCTCGGCCTTCGCTTTCTTGGTTTCTATGAATCCGGAGACCGCCTGTCCGGCGACTCCTAGTAATGGTTTTAAAAGTAATTGTAACATATTAAACTCCCAATAATCCTACTATACCACCTTTTGCAACGTTTGCATAGCGTGGAGCTTGAAGTCCTGAACCATAGCTTCTAAGAAGCCTTTTCATTCCTTCCCCAGTATATCCAGGCATGAGCCCGGAAAAAATTCCCTTTTCTAGAGCTTTAGACTGCTCTTCCGCGTAAGGATCCACGAGCGTATCAAAAAATCCTGACTGCTCCATATCCCTTGCTGGTGCTCCCTCCGCTAAAGCGGTGAGAAGATCCATCTTTTCTTGGTGTCTGTCTCCGTAGTAATCATATCCATAATCTTCGTATCCACCTCCGCCTCCTGGAGCGCTGTAGTCACGCCAAAAATCACTTTCTTCTGTAGCGATATCTTCCCATCCTATATCTGAAAGTCCGGATAAAAATCCTTCTGGATCAGCTTTATACTGATCAATCTTATGTTTACCAAATGTGGTATAAACTGGATTTCCACTTGAATCCAACATAGGATTTCCTTTTGAATCAACAGCGATAAAAGAGCCTAAAGTATGAGTGGGTGCCCCATAATAATCCACCATATGGAGTAAATTCTCTGGATTATCTCGATTAAAATCCCAACTTTTTCCATACTTAGGATTCTGGCCATGAATATCGGCCAGGGTTTCCATTACACGTAAATCAGTTACTTCTGGTACTACTGGAGGGGGAACGTATGGTTCATCACCATGAAGTGAAAGTCCAAAGTTTCCTCCACCACTTGTATCAACAACTGGGGGAGTAGTATAATCTACTGTTGTAGGGGGGTTTAAATTTGGATTGTAGGCACCACCAGGATGTCCTGGACTGACCTGATTCTGTACAACTGGAGTTGTAGCTACATTTGCTGTAGTTGGAGACGCCCAATCCCAATCATGAGGTCCTGCCATGAGGTATTAACCTCCTAAGATTTTTGATTTAGGATTATTTGGGAAATAGACTTCATCTTCTTCGAAAATTTCATCAGGACCAGTACCATAACCTCTGTTTCCTAAAGCAACGTCAGATGCTAAATCTATTCCATAATAGGGGTCTAAAAGATTAGGCCCAAAAGGATAAGTTACTTGACCAGGTTCAGATGTTATTCTTCTAGGTCCTAAAGGTAAGGTAGAATGAGTTCTATCCTCATCATATAATTTAGGAGTAAATGTAGACTTTGGTCTTTGTCTCTCAAAATCATAAATACCCGCATATGGATGATCCAGTGGTGCATCCCATTTTTCATCTGGATAAGGAGTATAGTCAGCTGTAATGTCTTCTGTTTCGGTTAATCCAAAAGGAGTATCATCAATATTCCAATGTTCTCCAATTTCATAATCAGGGCCAATTTCAGCAACCTCGCCTGAAGTATCTGTCCAATGCTCACCTGTTTCATAATCTTGAGGACTTCCTCCTCCCATATTAAGATTTCCCCACACTTCTCGAATTCTGTCGTATCCTGGAACACGGTCTGGTGCTTCTCGATGACTTCCAGTATATCTGGAACCTTCGCCTTCGCCAGTATATTTAGAGGGGTTATATCCTTCAAATTGAGTTATTGCCGATAGTCTATCTGAAGTCTGCTTGTTTCTCCACGCCGTTTCAGCAGTATCTCTATATTCTTGAGCCTTGGTGCTATCCTGCGCCATATCAGCAAGATTCATGTATTTATTATAAAAAGCTCTATCTTTAGCGGTCATCATGGCTTTTTTATCATTTTCCCAATCCTTAAAACCGGAAGCTTTGCTTCTTCCTTCTTGAACTGCCAAATCTTGATATTTATTCATTAAACGAGAACCACGGGCCGCGTCGCTAATCGTATCACCAGCCATTTTCATAACTTTAGGAAGTGGTAAATCACCCATACTAAATCCTTCTGCATCTTCATCTCTACCTAACCATTGGTTGAGGTGTCCTAATAATCCCATTCCTTTGTCTTCGGCTAGGGATCCAAGGCCTCTTCTATTGGCAAGTTCTATGTTTCTGTAATTTCTTCCATAATCTTGAAGATTTCCTCTTGCGGGTCCTGAACGATCATAACCTTGTGATGGAGTATAATCAAAAGTACGCCAACTTGGTCTTCCTGTTATTCCAGGCTCACGAGTATTTCTTCTAGCATTAATTGCTGCTGTATTAAGATTAGGTTGGTTCTTTGGTACCCATCCACGTCCTGTATTAGCGTAATAACTTTTACTTCCAGTATCTGAAGGATGTTCTTTCCATCCAGAAGTTTGTCCTGGTGATCGGAGATTTCTCCTTCTTAAAGTCGCCATTTTATTATTCTCCTAATTTATGCGCCCGGTATAATTATCGCTTTCAGAACCACAAGAACAACGATGACAATGATGCCGGCTTTAATCCAGTCCTTCATGCCCCACTCGTTCCACTCTTTCAAGTGATTCCAAATATCTTTCAATAACTTCATCTTTACCTCCTAGTGAATTGTTGGTGGCGTATCATGGTTCTCACCATAATACATTTCGTCGGCCATTATAAACGAATCTAGCATAACTGCAAATATTTTCTGCGCCTCTTCAGGTCCCAGTGCACGTATGTATAAATTGCGTGTAACCGCCATTAATCCAGCCGCGACCAAAAGGTCATGACCGGGGTTTTTTTTCAGTTCATCTGTAATGAGCTTTTCAGCCTTGTGCATTACATTCGCTATCTTAGCTACGTTTTGATTTTCCATTAGCCTTTCCTCTCTCCTTCATCGCCGCAATTTTTTCATTGCTTCGGTTCTTAGCGGTTTCCCGCAGTCTTATGACATCCTCTTTAATCTCGGTTGTCGTATCCTTCGCTTGGTCTTTAAGCAAGCCAAAAGATTCTTTTACCATGCCTAGTTCATTACTACTAGACATTTTTTCTCTTTCCAAGTCAAGCTTTTCTGCATCAACGGCTGTTTCCATAAGCATCTTGGTTTGATCGTGCTCTCCTTTTTGTTGCAGTTCCGCAGCTTTAAGGTCAATTTCTTGTTGTTTTAATCTAACAAGTGGATCCTGTTCTTCCATTCCGCTTCGTTGCGTTTCTTCTTGCGCCATTTCCTTGATCAATTGCGCTTCAACAGCAGCAATTTGAGCTTCTTTCATTATATGAAACTGTTGCTGCATTTGCTGAACTTGCTGTGCAACTTGTTGTTGCATCATTGGATTTTGTTGAGCTTGTTGTTGCATTTGCTGTATTTGTTTTTGTAATTCCTCTGCCTGTGGTTTCATGGCTTCATCAACCTGCTCAGCCGCCATAATTCCAATATGCTGTAATATATGACCTTCCATCATTGCGTAAACCTGCACATTAATTTGAACAGGACGCGTGAACATAAATTCCGCATGCGCCTCTATATGCGCCTTATGATTTTGTTGTGGAAAAGCCTTAGGCTCCGTTCCTTTCATTGCTTCTGAATTTTCCATTGCTGGACTTTTTGGTGGAGGATTACCTGGATCCGGTTTTAATAATGCATCAATGTTATCCACATCCAACGCCTGATAAACTCTCCTGTATGCCTCACGTAAATTATGTAATGCTGGATTACCCATTGCCATTTGCAATTGTTGCTGCGCCAACATGACACGCTGTGACATGGAGAAAATATTTGGATTTGAAATTGGTAAAATATCCACACGGTCATCAAAATCACTTTGCTTAATAGTTCTGTTTCCACCCTTGACCATGTAAGGATATTCCGGTGGTAAGAACATTTGAATGCAACGTGCAAGCAATTGAAATTCTAATCGTTGTGCATAATGCAATCGCTTATGGATTGCACTCATAACTTTTGTTCCTCTTTCTAAAAGAGCAAGTGTTGTTCCAACAGGATTCTGTTCATTTCCTTCACCCATTTTCATATCAGCAATTGCCGCAAAAGATTTTCCTGCATCAACGCAGAAACCTAATAAAGCGAATAATGTTTGTGAAGGTTCCTTGTATGGAAGTGGTAACAGTGATTCCTTAATGGAAGTTCCTGTCACATCAACATCACGAAATTCTCCTGGCTGCAATGGCTCGTCATGGTCACGTATACGCATACCACGTGCCTTGAAACCTGCTGGAAGATTGGCAAGAGTACCTGCATCAATTAATTGCCGCAAAACACTTGTTGCAGTTCTTGACAATCCACCAAGCATATGTATTAGACCAAAGCCGTAAAACCCTAGTCCTGGGAGGAATTTGTAGTGTGTAAAATAGTCAATTCTTTTTTTAGATTGATCCTGCTCCATCCAATTTCTTCTTATTCCTAAAACTTTCGTGGAGAACTGATCAATGGTAATAATGTAAGGAAGCTTAACTCCACTTTCATCTTCAAATCCTGGAACGTCCGCATCCACGTGCATTTCCAAAATAAAATGCTCATCATCGTCCGCTGCGATTGTGTCACTGACTCCTTGCAACTCATCAACTTTTTGTGTTACATCGCTGATGGTGTTAACGGAGCCAGTTTTAACTTCTATGTCACGGTAGAACCCATTGACCTGTTGTTTTCTTAATTCATTTGAGTCAATTTTGGTTACGTGTGTAATTCTAAATGCTTCTTCCAATGATGTCGCCATGTAATTGACAACACAATCTTCCGAAGAGACAAACTTAGAAACTGGTCGCTGTAACAGCGAATCATAGTAAGTTTTTTTGAATGCCGAACCGGATAAAGGAAGATAAAAAAGTAGTGAATCCATATCGGGATCATACTCCTTCATTATCTGTGTAATTTGATAATTCATGTAGTCCTTTACGCGTTTCGCCTGTTCTTCAATTTCAGGAGTAATTTCACCAACAACCTCAGTATTAACTGGTCCTGCTGGCGGTAAAAGTTCCTTATAAGCTTGCGCCTGGAATTGAGTAACTGATTCAGCTAGTAATGGATGAACGACACCTGCAGCACCTTCAAAAGGTTGCGTACGGTCCTCATACTTGAAACCAAGCATATCGAGTCCTTTCACATAAGTATCTTCCCAATCTTTTCTTGATATCTTATCTGATTCATAAGCTGCCACCAGTTTATTGGATAATGTTTGAAGATCATTCTCTTCAATAAAATTAGCAAGATTTCCTCCAAAAGGAATCTGTGATTGGTCAACTGGTGCGTTTGGATCTGTATTTATTTCAGCTCCGCCGTCTGGTAGATTAGTAATCTCCACTCCTTCTTCCATGACAACATTTTCATTAGGAACTGATACATTAGCACCCTCTCCGATTTCCAAGCTGTCTGTTAGAGCATCAATTGCTTTTTCTATTGCGCCAGAGGCAGGCCTTCTAGATGTTATAGCCATTTTACTTCTTTACCATTTTTTTGTTAACAATGCCACCTTTTTTATAAACTGGAATGGTCGCTTCTCCTGGAATTTTAATTCCAGTGTTAATGTCCCTCATTTCAATCAATGGGATCTTCTCCCACGTAAATCCGTTCCCGTCAACAATTGTTGTATCAGTGAATTTGAATCCGCTTTTCTTCGCCATTCTTTTCATAGCCTTTACTCCTATTTCATCGTAGAACTTATCCCCACCTTTAGGAATGGATCCGTGCGCCTTTTTCATCTTTCCAGTTGAAAGAGCAACACCGTCATATCCTTTATCATTCGCCATCTTCATCAGTCCTTGCATAAAGAGCTTCGCGTAGTTCTCTGACTTCTTAAACGCAGTATCCGGGTGCACTTGACCGCTTCTTCCGGTGGCTTTAGCTTGATCTTCCACTTTTTTCTGTAATTTCTTCACATCACCAATCAGTTTCTTTATCGCCTTCTCAATATTCTTCAATTCAGCGACATTTGCCGGTGATTCACGCTCAACTTTTGGTAATTGCTTGATTGCTTCCTTTCTAAGCCGTGTTGACTCCAAAGTTTGCTTCTTTGTATCCAATTGCTTCGCGAATTCCCCCATTTCGGCAAGAACATCATGCTTATCGAGCCGTGGAGCATAATTATAGCCCTTTTGCGCCACTGCTTGGTGCAAATCGGACTGAATTTCCTCGGCCATAAGGATTTTTCGTCCATTTTCATCAATTCTTTCACTGAATCTAAGCCAACCAAAGGGTGAATTGCCAGTATTGCCCTGGAAAACCTCTCCGCTGAAGTGACCAGAGTCGTAAACCCCTTCTTTGGCCCTTACGGCACCCGTATCAAAGTTCTGAAAGAACTTTAATTCGCCGTATCCTGACCCTCCGGGTATGAACTGCGCCCCTTCGTGCGCCGGAGTTCTTTTGCTTTTGTAAAAGAATCCTCTTCCCTCGCTCATATCGCCTAAACGGTATAATAGTTTCTTAGTCCAGAAAGGAATAGGAACATCTGCCGTCATTACCTGCCGATCAAAAATGTTAAGCGCCTGATAAAGCTCCTCGAATGCTTGTTCCTCTGGAATATTCTTTGCAATTGAGAGTTTCGTTACATCCTGCGATGGAACAAGCGTCGCCAGTTCATCACGGTATCCCTGCTTTACAATGTTGTTTGTCGTATGGAACAAGTTTGGAAACGCCTTCTCCCACATGTTCTTAAACTTTGAACCTGTGTCAAATTGAAAACCCTGTCTTCCACTTGGTTTCAACAGGGAAAAATCTCGTGCATTATCACCAACTCCTTCCGTGTGCGTGGTTCCCTTCATAATGTCAATCAGTTTTCCTCTCAAAACAAATCCTACCCTATCCTGTGGTGGCTGGTGTAATTCTGATAATAGTCTTGCGTCATTGGAAAAGATATTAGCTGCATTTTCATCATGGTAATGAGAGCCTCTCTTCTCCCTTACCTGCAGAAGCATTTTAGCGAGATCCTTTCCGCCTCTTGAAACGGGCTCCGCAATCGCGACATCCATGTCAATCTTCGGCATCTCACGGTTGTAGTTTTCAATGAGCTGCGCCTTTGTAAGTTTCTGCTTGGGATTGGCTTTGTGCATGTTCGTGAGCAACGCTTCAAGACCAAACTCGTCAAGCTCCGTTGCGGACACGCCAGGCTTATTTCTAATTGTTCCAAGCCACTGCTGCGCGTTCATGTTCGCCGCATCCGGCATTTCTTCAATCGCGTTCACGGTTGAAAGAAACATCGCTGGCTTATCTTCTACTGCTTGTCCTACGACAACTTCAGTCGTCGCCTGCGGTTTAGCCAATGAAGGCTTTTTGATATCGCCAAATCTTCCTACGGCCTTTGGAACTCGTCCAAGTTTTCCGAATAAATTTGCAAATCCCCCAACGGCAAAATTCTGTCGCTGTGAACGATCAATGCTTTCCAATGGGTCTAGTAATGGCAGTCCTTGCGGCATGGGTCCTCTCTTGGGTGGTATTGTATCAGTTAAATGTTCGTTAATCAAGCCGCCTTCTTTAAAGGTTCCAAATTCAGTTTCTAAAGGTTTTAGCTCTGTAAAATATCTTATCATTTCATCATTTCCTTCTCGCCTAGCTTTTTCAAAACCTGTTTTTTTCATCCATCTCTCAAGTGCCTGCCAGTTTAAATTTCTTCCAAATGTCTGGTCACCCGTTTCCAATTTATGTCTCATTTTCATAAGGGCCGCTTTATCTATTTCAAAATTCCATCTAAAATCTCTTCCTCGGCTACTTTTCATTTTTTTATACCAAGCTACGGGATCTCCACTTTCAATGGCTTTTGTCATTCTTTGCAAAACTTTACTTTTTTCAGCATAAAGATTTGTAAGTCCAAGATTAATGTCCCAAGTTGCAGGATTAGCGCCACCCTTTCCAGCAATTCTGTGATGCGTTGCATGCGCACCCATATTGGAGATCATTTTTTCTAAATTATCCAAAGATTTTGGAGGCATCGTTATGGGATCAAATCCTAATATTTTTGCAATCTCATGTTTTAGGTAATTAACACCTTTGGTATATTTTTGTGTTACCTCTCCCCTCACACCATACTTTTCGGGAGCAGTAGGATATTTTTTCTGCAAGCCACTTAAAAACAATCCTGGCTGTCTTTTTTCCACCCTTTCAATGAAAGGTTTCCATTTATCCTTTCCAAGCAGATCCCTTATTCTTTTTAACTCCAACTCCATTAAAGGAAATTCTTTTTTTCCATATCCAAATTCCCTCAATACTTTTTTAAACCCCTCCACTTCACTTTTCCCTTTTCCATATCTCTGAGCTGCAGTCCTGACTTTTTCTACTTCTTGAAAAGTTTTAATATTTGTATTATTAGTTTTATTAAAATCTTTTATCAGTCTTGCTTCTTTTTCCATAAAGTTTCCTTTTGCCTTCATTGAAGGACTTAGAAGTTTTATGTATGATTTTCTGAAAGCATCAAGAACCGCATTCATTGATTCATAATCCTTTTTATTCTTTAATTCCTTATAGATTGGATTTTTATTCAAATCCTTAAAGACTTGCTGCTGATTCCACTTTCTACTGTAAATAGTATCTGATAAATTTTGAACATCGAAAAAATTTTTCTTTACGTTTTTGGGAATAAGCTTATCTTCTTTGATTTTATTTAAGTACATAGTACCTCGTAAAAGATAATTAAGAGGATTATTTTTATCTTTCCACGCCATAAATTCATCAGGAAGCTTAACTCCTTCTACGGGTTCATTAAAATTTCTAAGGATCATTTGTCTAACATCATCCCTTAAAGGAACAACATTTTTTTGACCACCACCGGTGTTTAAAAGTTGTTGATTATGATGATAATTTTTTAAATCTTTTTTTGTAAATAAGTCTTTATTTCTATTAACAATGGCACGCACAAAACCTTTAGACTTACCTAAATCTTTCGCGGCAGCTCCTATTATATCACCTTTAGTGGGGTCATCCCAAGTTTTTATAGTATGCGCCGTCTGAAGTGCTTCATCTTGCAATCGTATTTGATTATCTTGAGCTGTTTTTTGTGATGTTGGCTTTGTGTGCTCTAAAATTTTATTCGCTGAATAGTTAATCATCTTCTGACCTTCAACTGGATCAAATTTAAGAATTTTTGATACTATTGGAAGAGCCTCGAACTTGGAGGCTAGATTTCCTGCCTGTCTAAGGGCCGTTATTCCCTGTACTACTCCAACAGCCATTTTTTACTGAAGCCCTTCAGGTCCGTAATGTCCGTAGAGTGGCATCAATGTTCCTATTCCAGTCGCCTTAGGATAACCTTTAGCCGCTGAATACGCACCCTTGACAAGGGGATTAACCAGAGTTGCCTGTTTAGCTACTTCCTCCAGCATGCCCGGTTGGCGAGGGACCTTTGGAAATCCAGGTACGTCCGGCAGTCCGCTCTTGCTCTTCCACGGACGCGTGTGCGCTGCTGGATTCAATGATTTCGCATAGCTCATTGACTTGAGGTTCTGCGGAGCGTGAAGTATGTTCCTAACGCTTGAAGGGTTGAAAACCATGCTTGACGGAATCGCAGCCAATTGTGAGGCGATCTGCGTGGAAGGATTCTCCTCGTCGAACATCATCTGATACTTGTGCATTCCCGTTCCGCCGTACTCCGACGGATCAATTCCCCAGTAGCCCTTCTTCTGAAGCTGCTCGAATCCTGGAATTCCCTCGTAGTTGAAGGATCCAGCCGATAGCATCGAAAGCTGTCCGTCGTCGTTCACCTTGAAGACTCCTAGTCCCGGGAGGGCGAGGTCGTCGTACTGGGTCCACGCGACGTTGAAGCCGGGTCGTTCCTTAAAATTCTTTATGTAATAGTCATCACCCTGCGTGAAATAATCACGCCCGAATATCATGGCGTTTTCATATTCCGGCATGTTGGAAAGTTCGTCTATGAACGTATTAACAGCTGTATTAAACTCCTCGTTTTCATTAAACATCTTAGACGCTTCTTCCTTTGAACTCACGTCCCATCCCCCATCTTTCGCAAGAGGTAGGATCCAGCTGAAAATCTGATCATCGCTGATGGTATTATTGGCCATTAGAGCGTCTAAATATTCTTGAGATTCCTTATTGTCTGTCTGGTTTTTTGAAATTTTTCTGAAGCCCTGAACTCCCATCTTGTCATTTCCCTCCAAGTGGGTGTTTGATAATCTTTGGGCGTAGTCCTTTGGTCCTACATACTTCTGTCCTTCCCACCAGTCACCCCAGGTTTTAGCTCCAGTTCCAAGAGTAAGGGGGGAGATGTTTCTTAGCATAGGAAGAAGTTCCGTGAAATATTCAGGAACCAATCTGAGCTGATTTCCGGCGACCGCGGCCCAGTTGGCATTCTTGCCAATATCCTTAGCCGTGTCCATCCATCCCTGCTCACCGCTGTTAGGATCTATTTCCTCCAATGAACCTATGCCGTTTGAATATTCAGTGACGGTGCTTGGCTCTTGGTCATATCCACGTTTTGATAATGCCTTATCGGCAGCAGTACTTAACCTTATACCAGAAGGAACTCCACCAGAAAATCTTCTGTCCAGTTCCGCTTGATGCCCAGGGCTAATTTCATTTTTCTTAGCCATCAATAGTATTCCCGTTGTGATTTAAATTCCTTTTCGTCATCTTTAAAATCGTCCTGTAGTTCAACATAATAACCCTGACGATACCGCATTAACGCTTGCGTCATGCTGTCCACGTAATCGTCATGATCTCCGAAAGGAAATGCTGCACACTCTTCGATGACTTCTTCTGCCCAACGTCTATCGACTGGCGCATAGACTGCGCCGGATTCAAAAATAGGTGCCACGCTATTTACCCTTGAATGTTTATCATTTCCTTTCGACGGTGTAAAGTTAATTACTGGCACTCCAGCTTTCTGGAGCTCATGCGTCAACGGCACACCGGATGCCTTCGCCTCAACAAGAACCATCTCCGGCTCCCAGTAGGCGTATTCCTTTTTGGCGACTTCCTTCAGCTCAGGAAAGTTCCATCGTCCACGCTTTGCATCCAATAGGATGATGCATGGCTTTTGGTCCTCGGACGGCTCAAAAACGCCCCAAGTTGTAATCGCCGAATAATCGGCAGTCTCCTTCTTGGAGAACGCCGTATCAAATGATTGTATTATGTATTGTAATTCTGGAATCTTTTCCTTCTCCCATTTCTGCCACCATTCACGCTTTATAAGTGCGCCTTCCTCGGCAACTGGATTCTGCATCCACTGCGCGTTCCACTTGGAGACTGGAATGGAAGCCTTAACCTTGTTAAGTCCGTCCATGTCCCAAAAATTTCCCCACATGGGTTTGTCATTGATTACAGCTGGAAATTCAACAATTTCCCATTGGTCCGTAAGGTCGTCTTTAGCCTGGGCCTCGAGGAGCTTACCAGTGAGGTCTTTTATCGACCAACGCGTCATGACTAGCACAATCGCGCCTCCAGGTTGAAGTCTTTGACGTGGACCGGATGTGTACCACTCGTAATGTCCTTCTAGGACAGACGGCGAGAGAGCATCCTGCTCACTGTGTGGATCATCAATGATAAGTAAGTCAGCGCCACGGCCAGTAATAGCGCCACCGACGCCAGCAGCAAAATACTCACCACCATGATTAGATTCCCAACGTCCTGCAGCTTTCGAATCAGTCGCAAGGGTAACACCAGGAAATACTTTCGCATATTCATCAGATTCCAGTAAATTCTTTGTTTTTCTTCCAAAACGGATGGATAATTCGCCCGTATGCGTTGTTTGTATCAGTTTTGATTTTGGGTGTCGACCCATATAAAAAGCAGGGAACAAATGCGACGCAAATTCGGATTTAGTGTGTCTTGGAGGCATATTTACGATTAATCGCTTCAATTCGCCGTTCGCCACGCGATTTAGCTTTTCAGCATAAACCTTGTGATGATGCCCTTGCACGAAATCAGGCCAGACCATCTTGACAAACTGCAAAAAGTCTTTTTGCCCCTTTTCTTGCTTCTCAACCAAGGCTTTTCGGAGAATCAACTTCAGCGTATTCGTATCTAAGCTTTCTAAATTAGAAACATTTTCCATTTTTTAAAAATTTTTTAGAGTAGGGTACCTTACCCTATTTAAAACGATTTTTCAAGAGGTTGTCAGCCTCGGACTTGCCCGAAATAAAAAATTAAGCATGCTTTTTGAAAAAGGGGGGGTTACCCCCGTCGGTTGTGGCTTTGGAGCTGGCGCTCCGCTAGGATCGGGCGAACGGAGTGAGACCCGGGCGCCCACATATAGTAGTGTTGCAAAAATACAACACAAGATCTAGTATGCCTTGCGCCACTACATATAGTATGCCCAGGACATCGCACCACTACATCCCGGGCTGCGACAAATTGTCGCACTTGCGACTTATCCACAGGATATCCACATTGTTGCAATAATACAACAAGACATTAGTAATCAACTATGATACTATACTTATAGAATTAGAAAGGACTACATATGACAAAATCTGAATTCAAAGATACTGTTAAGAATAAAATCTTTTCTGTTCGTTGGTTAAAGAACGATGGAACAGAAGGTTATATTCATAGAGGTTTTCTTGGACTTAATAAAAAAGTCGAAGGAGAGCCAAACGAACATAATAATTATGTTCTAGTTTATAAAATGGGTAATGGATACGGAACGCAAAGACGATTTGCTAATGTTAATCCAAATACAATTACCCATATCAATAGCGTTGAAGTATGAAATACTTTAAATTCGCTTTTGAACTTACATTGTTTATGGCTACTTTAGTAGCCATTTACTACTTCATACTATTCATCTGCATATTAAATGATAGATGTTATAACTCAATAATATAAAGGACTACAATGCCAAATTTACCAAAGATAATTACTTCTAATGGAACTGACATAACTCCAATTATGGAAGAAATGATTAGCTACCTAAAGGAAGAAAAAGAACTTGGCAATCTTGATAAGATTGCTGATGTTAAAGTGCCACTTACAAGTTCTGCTGATTGGAAACTTATTTGTGGAGTGCTTTGCAATTCAATAGTTGAATGGGCAAGTCAAAATCGAAATCAAGGGGGTTTAGATTTAATAAAACATATGCAAGGCGATATTGGATACCTAGTCAAAAGATTAGGTCTAGTGGAATAAAAGTAGTAGTCCACTTATTAAACCACGATAAAGGGGGGATTTTTCCCCCCTTTTTTTATGCCTAAATTCCAGAACTTCCTGATGACCTTCACCTGCTGCCCGGGCTAGAACAAAACAAATGGCGTAATCATTGGAGTTTGAACTCGGAGTTTCAGGAGTTTGAATGGCGGGCGCCCCGGTCGTTTAAACCTGGCCTGTGGATAAATTGTGGATAAGTATGGAGTTTGGGGAGTTTTGGGGCAAGAGCCGAATAACTCCGTTTATCTTGCCCCGTTGTCTACAACATTTGACTACGCCGTAGTATGTTAGACAAATCTTTTGCCCCTTGATTGCTACTTTAACTAGTATTTGACAACCAAATCTTATGCTCGAATTGTGGTTAAGACCACGCTTCTGGTCAGTTTCCTAACTGTTCCGCAAAATGAGAAACAGAGGAAGAATCGTTCGGAGGAAGTACTCTATTTCTAATTACCTTATAACACGAATCTTCATAGAAATCAATGATGATTTGAAGAATCTTGGGGATAACCCTCCGTGAACTTTTCCCGGGCCCTGCGGGACAGGAACCAAATTCATCTTTTCGACTGTAATCCAAGCTTCCAGGAGTTTGGGAGTTTCAGCTGCCCGGTCCATGGAGGAAGGTCATCCAAAAATATGCTGGAGAATCAGGACCAACAACAGGAGTTTGATGGGGATCAATAATACTAAAAAATGCACGGTTTTCCTTTCTTTTTCTAGAGATGCAGTCACCTGCAGCTCCTGGTTATACTGGCAGCTGACGCTGCTGTCAAGACCCCGGGCAAAAAATATTTGGCGGAGTTCTGCGATTTCCTCGGAGCTTCGTCACAGGAGTTTCCCGGCGCGCGCCCGGTGCCTCCCAGCTCAGTCCTGAAGTTCACCAATAAATGGCGGATTTCCGGGAGTTTGGGAGATTGACAACCCACTCCGCAGCCAGGATCCCGGTAACATGAAGCAGGATCCCAGCTCCACAATAAATGGCTGTTTTCCGGGAGTTTGGGAGATTCGCGTCAGGAGTTTAACGCTGCGCGCGCCCAGCTGCCCCGGGAAGTTATCCACAGGTTATCCCCGCGACAGTTTGTCGCAGGGAGTTTGGGAGTTTGAGCTTAGTTCTCTTGTCTACTAGGTCTAAATATATTCTGCAAGCTGTAAGGATTATCCTCAACTTCCTCGTGTGCCTTTTCCACACGCTTTGCATTGCGTGTCATCACGGGAACAACCCCATCATAATGATTCGCAATTCGTTTTAATGTATCGCCATTCTCTTCAATGGCATCAGCAATCCTAGTGAGTGCTTGTGCAATAGTGTCGTCTACTACCATAATATACCTTTCTACTTTCTAGAAACAGAGAACCTATGCCATGTGGCGAACCATGTGGTCTGATAAGACTCTCTATTTCTGTTCCTATTATAGCATAAAGTTATCCACAAAGCAAGAAATCATTTGAACTATTTTCCTAGCTTCACGGAACTTGGACATCTGCCATCTTGGTACGAATCCTTAAACAGGAGGAAATCCCGGCGCGCCCGGTGTCGTGAAGGCGAGCTGCACGCTTCACGAAAAAATGGCGAAACTCCGGGAGTTTGGGAGTTTGCCAGCTGCAACCAGGATCCCGGCCTCCTGAAGCAGGATGCGAGCTCCACGGAAAATGGCAGACTTCTGGGAGTTTGGGAGTTTGAGTTAATTGGGAACGCGCCGGGCGCCCGCTGGTCCACTGGGACTTATCCACAGGTTATCCACAGTTAAGAGGGAGTTTGGGAGTTTAAGAGCTTGACAAGGTCCATATCCGCGATTTTTCCCTCGTATAGCCCGGGCACTTGGTCCACGGTTCTTTGGCCCAGGTCCTTGATGCTTGCGCCATGAAACAATTTGACTTTATCGTCCTTGAGCCCCCCAACCAGGATATAAACTGGTGCACCTGCATTCGCATGACGCAAATTCCAGGCTCTTTGGAAGGGGGAAATGATACACTTTTTATTACAGTGTATTACTTTCAACTCAAGCGTAAAGAATCCTGTAACATTGTGAAATATTAAGCAATCCGGAAATCCTGGAGTGACGTAGCTTTCAAGGCGTGAAACAATATATTCACCATTGCTCAAACATCTCTTTAAATTTTTCCAAAGCCGTGTTTCTGGCTTTACGGTCATACTTTGTCTTGTCTCTCACCACTCGTGGTCGATACTTCTGTGATGTCCTTAAGTCCTTCGCTATCGGATTTGGCTTCTTCCTGAACTTGAAGAACCACTCCTGTTTTTTCTTCTTTGAATTTTCCATCCAATCCTAACTCTTTTAATTGTTTTAAAACATCTTCACGGGACATACTATCAATAGTTCCCGTTCTAATTTCTTTGCGGTCAATGTACAGTCCGGCCGCTTGTCCACGCAAGCGCTCAGCATTAACAGCAGCACTATAAGACTTTTCTGATAGTGATTTCTCACGCAATCTCGCCAACTCTTGAATATGCTTATTAAGTTTAACTTCATGTGTCTTCTCCAATTCAGCTCTTCTTTTAATAACAGCATCCACCACTCTGGGATATTGCTTTCCATTTAGGAGTTCCGATGCAGTCACATTAGCTCGTTCCTCCTTGTATCCAGCCTGCCTTGCGCATTCCGTTGGAGTCAACCGTCCTTCATTCTCCGCGTAGATTTTAACAAACACGCGTTGCTTATCAGTGAGTCCATCACTCCTAATTGGGTGTTGTATGGCTCCTCCACTCTGCCTTTTTTTAGCCACAATGGTGGCACCACTAGTGGCACCTCTCAGCCTTTCATCTACCATCGAATTCCCCGCTCTATAGTTGAGTTTTTGCTCATTTGTTTTATGATATGTAACAAAAGTTGCTTGCGTCGTTTAGAGTAGTGCCACCCTAGTGCCACCATATAAACCATTGATATATATAAGTTAATCAGGATTTGTGGCACCATGGCACCATATCCCGGTCTTTTTAAAAATAAAAAAAACATTTTAGCAAAAT
>Ga0080013_1003187_pt1 | contig 17744 bp, 13 predicted proteins | sample ETNvirenome_6_85_FD_69236 | JGI IMG/M metagenome (GOLD analysis project Ga0080013, IMG submission 69236) | Marine viral communities from the Pacific Ocean - ETNP_6_85 (SPADES assembly) (version 2) | ecosystem: Environmental > Aquatic > Marine > Oceanic | place: Pacific Ocean | collected 2013-06-19 | reverse complement strand
TATACAACGCGCTTAATACCAACATGCTTCATTGCTTGGTGGCACATGTGACAAGGCTTTGACAACTTGTAATCGTCTTCTCGTCCTATCCTCGCGACATATACTGTCGCGCCATCTGTGATGCTGCGGTCAAGACCAAGGATGGCGCCAAGCTCTGCATGGAGGGTGGTTCTGCCATTGTGTTGCTTTTGAAAACGAGACCCAAATGAGCAGTAGTTATCCTTATTAAAAGACGTGTTGCGAACAGACGAACCTTTCACCAGCACAGCACCGTGGCGATAGTCTGGAAACATTGACTGGCTAGCCGTTCTTTTCGCTAGATCCATGTATCGCTGAATCTTGCCAGAATAATCATGAAATCTCTCAGCACCATAGGACGATTCATATTCCTTTGCTGTCGCCATAAAGCCCTCCTACAAGCTTATACATAAGTATAACGCATTACAGGAGGGCTGTCAAGTGTTTTTATTCTGGGTCTGAGTAAAAATCCTTGGCGTCCCCTTCTCTATTCTGAAACTTCTGAACTACTTCTTCATCCATTAAAGTAATGACGTTGGCTTTAAATTCTTCGTCAGATGTTATTAACTCTGTCCACTTTGATGGCTGAAACTTCTTTGTATACCCGCTTGGCATTGTTAATGTATACCATGCGCCGGCACTTGTAAGACAATCCGATCCCTTCACGGCATCAAACCAACTTTCTTCGTCACGGATTCCCACAGTCTCGGTTCCCCACAAAATGCGAAAAACGCAGTTTCTACCCTGTGTTCCAAATCGTGACTTCTCTAACTTAACCTTGACCTCTGATCCGATACGGAAACCCTTTTCATCTTCAATAAATGCTGCTTTTGATTTTCTGCCTGTCAGCCAAATACGCAACGAATACGAGTAGTGCATTGCTTTCCCGCCCGGTGTCATGTAAGGCGTTGTCATCGCGATAATGCGCGCATTTGGGCCGCTTGGAATATTTGTCTTAAGCTGGTTAAGCACCAGAAAGGTTGCCTGCTTATCTGCGATGGGGATGATTAGCTTTGACATTCCCTTCGCTAAGATTCGAGCCTTCACCGCCATCGATGACTGCGGATTGAAGTCACCCTCAACATCGGAGATCGATGGAGTTAAAGCAAGAGAATCCCAGATAAACACAAGCTGTTCATCTGCTGCTCCCAAAAGTTCTTCAACGGTTTCTAAAACAAACTCAACAGATGCCGCCTGAATATACATTAGTCTATTTAGATCGCAGCCGGCGCGCGTTAGAAAATCAGGATCGATGGCAGACTCAGAGTCAAAGTAGACAATGAGTTTGCCCGTCTTCTGCGCATTTGCTGCAATTTGTGCAGCCATGTATGACTTGCCGGTGCTCTGTAGTCCGGCTAGTTCTGTGATCTTACCGACAGGGATACCAGCGACTTGCCCCTTGCAGACGATGCTATCGAGCCAGCGAGATCCTGTTGGGATCCACTCCTTTACTCCTGTTGGGTTCTCGCCAGTTAAGTCGTGTGCAACGTTTCTGCCTGCTTTCTTGTTAACAAGCTTCATTAAATCTTGCATTGAAACTCTACCAGCTTTTGTTTCTTTAGCTTTTCTTGCCATTAATGCCTCCTATTTTTCTATCACAATGACGTATTCGGTGTTTTTCTTTTTCTTGGCGTTCTTTGCGTCTTTGCCGCCGGCGCCCATGCGGCTCATAAGATGCCGCGAGTGTTCTTTTTCGTGAATGGTAAAACTTTTATACTTTGCACCCATTTCTCTCATTTGATCAAAAGTGATTAAACCTTCATCACTATAAGAGAATACCACATAACGAACAGGAAGTCTATCAACTAATTGTAAAGTTGCATTATAAGCCGTTCGTTTACTATACCATGGGCTAAGCATTTCCTTGTCGTGGGTTTCTTTTCTCTTCTTAATGCGGTCTAGACGCCTGTTAGTTTTAAGTGAAACTTCTGGTTTGTCCCATCGAGCGATACTGTCCCAAATGTGGTAATAAGTAGAATAGTCTGCTGGCGTATACGGCGGATCAAGATAGGCAATTTCAGCCTTCGGATAGTCAATCTTAAGCGCATCACCAACGATATGGGTGCCAGCAGGACCATCGTATGATGGCAACAACTTGAGTTCAAGTTCTGTATCGACACGGGGAGACTTCCACCCTTTAAGATAGGCCTGTTGCAACCCAACCGTATTGTCAACTTTATCTAACGCAAAAATAAGCGAAGCAATAAGCGTCATCTTGTCGCTATGAGACAAATCATATTCTTCGATCTTGTCTCGTATTGCGTCTGCCTTCGCGCCATTGTGCTTCTTCCACACTTGAATGAGGTCCCCGACTTCATTTAATGCATCACAATAATTGTTTGTTAACCAGCCCGGTGACGGTTCAATTGTATTAAGCTCGTCAATATATGCTTGTAAGTGGTCAATGTTGCCATCATTGCACACCATGGCGTGGCTATAAGTCTCCGATGCCCAGGATAGGTCACTGGTGGTGACCTCATAGCCAAGCGACTTAAATGCTTGCGCTACGCGGGTGGTGCCCGTGAACACATCGATGAGTGTTTTCTCTTCTAAGTCTAGACCCTCGATCACTTCCGTGATTAATGGTACTAATTTGTTCTTACTTCCGAGATATCGGACGCCTTTTGTTTCAATAGTTGTCATGTAAGCAGCTTCCTCATAAAACGCTTAAATCTGCGCAAGTCAGGTGTTGGGTCAAAAATTACATGTACTGGAAGATTTCTCTTTTTTGCCTCATCTGCGAATAGACGAAATTCGTTCACGCTTTCGCATATAGGGCCCTGAAAAAGATATACTAATGGATATTCTGTTCCATAGATGCCATCTTCAATCTTATAAAGATCGTAGAAAACCTTTTCTTCTGTAGTGCCATGGCCGTTTACGCCTTTCGTTTCCACAATCGCACCCTTATCATTCTTAGGGTTCACAACAAGACCATCGCTCTCAAAGTTATTTGTCCTCTTTTTTACTGCCTGAGTGTACTTGGCGGGCTTTTTAAATCTATATGTCCCTTCGTAGTTGTGGTTTTTATCTCTAAAGTGCTCCATCAGATGCCAACGCTCTAGACCTGCGGCGGTAGCAGCCTCGCCCATGCGGTCTTCGCTTCTCTTTCCAGAGCGCGAAGCTCCATGATTGTGCTTTTTAGACACTATCCCTCCTAGTTAAAAATGGCGGCGCCCTATTCTTGCCGGCCGGGGCGCCATCGGCTTCAAACAAACCTTACTTGTTAGCTACTAACTCGTCAAAGGCTCGGTCCACATCATTTTTGCCACTGCTGTATTTTGTGGTTTCCTTCGAGCGTGACTCGGCGCTTCCATCGCCAGCTAATTGCTCATCAAGAATCGCGTTGATTTGCTCTGGGGTATGACGCTCGAATAGAGAATCAATATCAGGCATACTATCAAGGAGGGCAGGGATAGCTTCCGTGTCTTCCAAGAGCGAGGAAGTATTTCTACGCATCTTTAAGTTGGTTTGCGGGTATGCACCAGGCGTCGTGGGCTTGGTGTATGTGAGGGCGATATCGGTGCCCTCTAGAGTGTCGGTGATATCACCGTAATCTGGGTCTAGAATATAGCCCAGGAGATTTTCATAGGCGCGCTTACCGTACCCATAAATCTTAATTCCTTCGTCTTCGCGACCTCTCACCACGACCGGCGAGAAGAAACGTGCACGAACGAATAGTGACTTAGCGAGCTTCTTGCTCTCTTCGTCGTTGCTGGCTACTCCTTCCTTCCATAAGGAGGAGGCGAATTCACAAATCGGGCACGGATCCCCGAAATTGCGCTTTGGACAGACGATCCCGCCGCGATGATCTCCAACGTTATAGTGGAAATACACCTCCTTTAGAGGATCACCGTCTGGTGCTGGGACGATACGAATATCTTGGTCGCCTTCATCGGGCCTAAACCAAGCTGATTGTTCCCTCCCATCTAGTTCACCACGTAAAGTAGCGAGCTTCTTTTTCATTAGTTCCATATTGATTGACATTAGTTTTTTCTCCTTGTGTTGTTATTAAAGTATATCAAGCTTTCCTTGATATCTAATGTATCACTCTTGCTCTAGCTTGTCAAGAGTATTTTGTTGTTGTATCGTGTTTGTGTGGGCCACGACGTACCCAAAATCGTCATGTGGTGTTTCGTAAATTGCATAAGATATTTTACGAAACGCATTTGATGGCTTCTTCTTTAGCATATCTACAATCTTCCTGTGTAATGTTCCTTCTCCGGAAAGTCTTTCTTCATTTATACATAAATAATAACACAGTTCTCGCTCTACGTCAAGCTCAAAAAACCATTTTTCTTCTAAATTTTTAGTATTTAATGCCCCGATGCTGCGGATGCGGTTTACTTCTGCTGGTTTTGCCACTTGACCAATTTCAGGGTCAGAATGAGTGAAATAATTTAAATAATGAACTGCTGAAAAAATAGAGCTATTAAGCGTATCATGATAGCCCTTGATGGGCACGCTTCCTAACGAGTTCTCGATTTGCAAGTTTGAGAATACGGTTAGTGAATTAAAGAGGCCTGAGCGCGCATATTCCTGCAACACTCCAAACGTAACATTTTCAATTAGCAGGCGCTCTCCTGTAACAAGCTCAATATCAGGCTTAATATAAAAAACATCAATTTTCTTATTTTTTATTTGTTCTAGAATTCCAAGAGAGCAGTTTGAACTATAAGAGGTGCCCATGATAAAAACCTGTACATTCTCATGAAGTCCTCCAAAAAACTTTTTTAGGTTTGGAACATTTTTTTCATATTCCTCTGGGTTTTTAAAAGACTTCAGCTTATGCTTTTTCTTGGAGTTCCTTGTAACCTTATCGTTCAACTGATAAACATCATATTGAGGAACTGCTGCAAATTTTTCGGCGATGGCTGATGGGCCGGTGCCAATTCCAATAACTGATATCATAGCAATAAATTCTCCAAGTCGTAGTAGTTCTTTCCGGCTTTTAAGTTTACCATAAATGTTCCAAGCTTGTTTGCAGCAAATGTGTCCTTGATTTCAGCCAGCAATTCACGATCTTCGTCGTCAAAGTCAATTACAATCTCATCATGAACAATATGCGAGATAAATGACTTTTTTCCCTCCAACATGCGGTCAATTGCAACTGCACGATCAATCACAAGGTCAGCAGTTGTGCTTTGTATCAGATAATTAAACGCGCGCCAGTCATCAACCTTGATGTGCCTCCCAAATATAGTATTAATATAGTCACCATCGTAGTACTTGTCAAGCACTTTTTTACGATCATAGTAATTTGTGTCAATACTGTCGGAGTCAGGGTTATATAGCCATGCAAAAAACAGAGTTTTGGCTTCTTCGCGCGGCATCTTAGACTCTTCAAACACATTACAAATATTCCATTCGTGAATATCGCTAGCGGGCTGTTTTTGGCCAGAAAGGGCCAGTAGTGTGCGAACCTCTGCACCGTTGTAGTCAAACGACAAAAACCAGTCATTGCGCGGCTTTATAAGGCGTCTAAGCTCTCTTTTCATCGTTAGTATAGGGAAGGACTGGGGATGCGTAGAAAGGCGCCCTGTGACCGTTCCGAAGAGGTTATAGTTAATGTGTTTCTGACCATTTAGTATTTTTTGTGAGGCATGCCTCAGACCACTGCTGACAAACAAGCTACGACATCCTGAATTGTCTAAAAGAAGGTCTTGGTACTTTATTTTATAGAGAAGTTTTGCGGCCGAACACACGTGATCATAGTTTTCCGGTTTTTCATAGTTTTCAAAAACGTACTCTGTGATTTGATTTTTGATCTCGCAGAATTCAAGCAGCGCATCGTGCGGAACAAGATCAAAAAAACAATGATCTCGAAGGTCAATTTTGGCAATATCAAACGACTTCTTATAAGCGCGCATCTTTCTGGATATATTCTCCCATGCCTCGCTAAGATGCTCAGGGCACACTTCATCTAAGGATTGCCCGCGCGCATATATCCATGCATACTCTAAGTTCTTGTCAAGAAACGATCCGCCTGGGCGCCAGGTTCTTGTTAGGTTCTCTGGTATTTTATTTTCGTCAAAAATTAAGTTACCATCAACATACACGCCGACACACTGAGTTTTATCATCGATAGGTTGAAACAACACCGTTTAATTCTTCCTCTTGGAGTTCTGCTTCCTTTCTTAATTTAGCACCTCTTTCTATGGATGTCAAGGAGCCATTGTAATTATATGTCTTTCCAATGACGCGCTCGAATGCCATAAGTGCTTCGTCAATATCGGAAGACCTATAAAGATCAATGGTATCGCCCACAAGCCTGTTGGTTTCCGAATCACTAAGTTTGGCCTCCATCTCAAGAAGTCTAATTTGCAAATATAACCTAAGAAAATAAACTTCACCATAGATACCCAGCAAAGCTTCCTCGGTATAATTTGTTGGTATTATGACTTTTCTTTCTGTGCTCCCAGACTCACAAGACCAGTATTCTATATAACTGTTGGGTTTCACAGCGTCATACATCGCTAACAAAGCGCGCTTAAACCCATCGTAGTATTCTGTATGGGCGAATTTATATGCGCTTCCCAGCAACACGGAGGTAGAAGGTAAATTGTATCTTCTGGAATACTGCAGCGTAGTGTTAGAGCCTATGTCTGCGACTAACCGCCATGGCGTTTTCATATCGACCAAAAACCCGTAACTCCTACATGCATTTAAATAATACTTCCAATTTGGGCTGTTGACAAACTGTTTTATTTTTTCTTCATCATTTGCACAGTCAAGATCGGCAATTTCAATCGCAAGCCCACTAACGGATATGGGACATAACTTGTTCTTTACGTATGCAGGGTAAGTGTAGGGCGCAGATACGCTGGCTATTGCTTCAATCACCAGCATAAAATTAACAATGAACTCATCAAAATTTTTAAACTTTATATCATTCGCAGTAAACTGTCCGTATATGGTGCTAGTTAGACTGTCTAAATAGTTTCCGTACAGCCCTTTTGGGTTCTCATATGCATTATAGACTTTTAGCGCAGTAAGATATGGGTCTTTTGAAGATATTTTATTAGTCATCAATGCCTTCTGGAACTGAGTTTTCATTTCGTTGAATGCATCCACAACAAAGGCAGGCGCAGCAAGAGTGTTGATGTCGCTAGAACGAGAATCGGTAAAGTATTTCATTTCCACAGCATCTGTATTTAAGACTATGGGAACATAGCGCCGATCAACGCGCCCATATAACTGCTTCTCTGCTTGGAAATGAACCACATTCCCATATGTGGCCGCGGCATCCACCATTTCAAATTGGTAGGAATATTTTCTATAAAAACTATTAATGGGGCCATCAGAATTACCAGTTGAAAATTTTGACATAAAGTATTTTTCCTTTTATATTGTTTAAGTTTGGCACTTGGTTGGCTTACGTGGACCGGGGGAGCCACCCTTGTGTTGAGATGGAGACTTCTGTGTTGCTAGCTCGGCGACCCATTTCGCTGTGATTTCTGTCTCACATTCACCGGGCCCGAAAGTCGTTTCTGCGCGGGTTACCATATAATATCCTCCTATGCCATACCTTGTCAATGAAGCGTTATCTATCACGTTTTTGCCATTCACTGAGCGCGCCAGGTCCTTGTAGTGTTTAGATTCCGGAGAAAAGCCGCGCGGATTAACATATATGTAGGTTCCCGGGAAAATATTTGGAGACCCATAGCACGTAATAGTGGCATCATACACCTCTCTCAACTGCATTAAGCCATCATAGCCCTCTTGCTCGAAACGAACCTCTTTAAGGCCTGGTGCATCTGTTTTAGTTAATTGAATATTTTTGACTATCCCGTTGGGCTTTCCAAGAACAAAATGGAATACTCCTGCGGCAGAATCGAGGGTTTCATCGCCACTCATTAAGGCTTGCGGCTGGGTGCGGCCGGCGTAAAAAACTTGATAGTTGTAAGTATGATCAACTCCGCGGTAATTTATTGGGGAGTTCCGATCTCCAAACACATGAAGAAGTGGTTGCGAAGCATGGCCAGAGCGCTGTGGATTTTGGGCTAAGTGGTACATATCCAATCGACGGCCATGTTTGTTGCCTGCGGCCTTTCCATCGAGGCCTATACCGGGGCCTGGGCCGCGGCCAGCGGCGCCTTGGTTGAAAATCCACTTTGTTATTTCGTCGTTGTCGATGCCCCGGGGCGCCCAATTGGGGTCACTAATTGAGGTCACTGCGGAAGAGAACACGCGGATTCTTTGTTTGGCGTTAATATCAAAACAACGATCTTCATTCAAAAAATTTCTAACTAGGTTATTCAACAGATCTTTTAGAAATATTGGCAGACTATATGAAAACTGGTCATTTTTTATTGTTCTATCGGTGAGCCAGTCCATGAAATAAGAAAGCGAGACTGGTATATCTCCCAAATTTGCATTAAAATGCTCTAATCCTATGCTTTTGGGCGTCACCAATTCAAGAGGCCCAAGCAAAACCCTAAATTTCTTATAGTTCTCATACAGCCTCTTATATTTGTCGCTCTCCATCTTCTTTGTGGCACTGCCGATCTCCTTCGACGCCCAGATCGCTGTCGGCATCTTGTGGAGAGCTATGTCGATATTAAACATAATAACGTCAATCAAATCACTCAAATAAAACCAGGCAACATATTCATTCTGGTCTATGTCACTTACAACGGTATCCGCCAGATCTGGAACATCTCCGGTGGGCTGATCCTTTGCGCGCGCTGTCTGAGTGCGTATCTTCTGGGCCGTGCCGTCGCGGACGGATTGATCTAAGCTATCTGGGCTAGCATCACCGGCGAAGGCCTCATCCGAAAAAAGATCAAACTTCCAGTAAGGGCCCTGGCTATTGAAATTGTTCAATTCTTTTTTAGGCAGCCTTTTGTAGTAAATCTTTTTATAAAATAACAAACTGCTGACAAGACTGGACAATTGATTCATTTTATCATCATATATTTCATCTTTCATGTCTTCTTTTAGGTTGTCAAGTTTTTTCTCAGCGTCGGGGCGCGCGCAATCACGCTGAATTTCAGCCATTCTGATTTTTCGTACAACTTCTTTCTTTTGGATCTCCGAGTCTGCGAAAATATTAAAATTCGGTCCATCAAAAAAGTGGTCAACATAAGCTAAATAATTAATGTGAAATACCACCTGCCCTTGGTCATTAATATCAAACTCATGAATTGTAGGAGTCAAATTCAGTGTCACAAAAGAATTGTTAATGGCATCCTTAAGGCTGCGAGATTGGCTGTCGGTGGCGCCAAGAATCTCTCCGCCGGCAGGAAGGGACCAACCAACGACCGCCTTAAGCCTGAAGTTAAGGTCTTCAAGGGCAGGCATTTTTGCCTGATTGTCGAATGAAAGCCTATCTTTATATCCGCGGCCAGTCTTTAGGGCCAAATCGGCATATTTATAGCCTCCCCTATCAACAAGCAAATCGTCAAAAGAAGCAGCAAAGATGGACAATTTTGCTTTAATGCTCTTTTTTACCGCAAATGGATCAGAACCTTCGTAAGAAAAGGTAAAATTTTGTATACCTACGCCAAAGCCTCTTTTTTTTGTATTTCCAAGCACTGCATCAAATTTAGAATTAAAAGCATTATCAAAATTTACCTCAATTTCCTTTTCGTCTTTTGTAGAGTCCATGGAGATCTTATAGAGTTTTATCATTGGCTGCAGCTGTGACAGGTACTTATTTTCAATATTAAATAATGCCGCATATGATGGGTCGGAAACAAGCTGGTTCATGAAGCCCCATGGCTCTCGGTCTCCCAACAAACAAGCATTTGCTGCGATATTTACTGTTTTGGTGGTCGACGGGCCGCCGGCAGAACCTGGGGCGCGGTAGGACAATTTTGAGTTCATGTAAGGAAGCCTTTTTTCGGTAGTCTCATCATCATCCATCACATAGCGATATTTAACAAACTGTTCTATGTGTGATAACAAAAGACATTGCTCTTTAAATGTTCTTCTGGTTGGTTCCTGGGATGCCGCTATCAGTTGACTCAACGCTGAGTTGCCCGCGCTGTCGGCGCGCTCGACGACGGCTGCCAACTCTTTTATGCGCGCCTCCTCAGTCGCACTGAGCTGTTTACCTGAACATAGCTCGTTGGCCGTCTTTGCACCGGTGCGAGCACGGTTATTGGCGCCAGTACCAGGCACGTCCTGCTCACCTTTGCCCTGTGTCTTCATTTTACATGCAATCTTTTTGTGCTGAAGTTCTTCTAGTTCACCGCGGGCTGCATCAGCATTTTTGTTGATGATTTCTTTATGCTGCTCGTTATAGGAAATAAGCCTTTGACCTTCATCTTGCAGGGCCTCAAGAAGTTTCAAATAATCTTTTGCTGCGAGATGCCAATCGTTCCAAACGTCTTCGTAACTTCTGCCTTTCGAGGAGGTCTTGCCATTGAATTCATCAGGGGTGTCCGTCGACTGTAAGACGTCCATCATCCCCTTTAACTGCTGGATCCTGTATCTGATATTTACTTCGGATTCAACTGTTCTTGAGTGGGCGATGACTTCATCACCATGAAGAAGACTTTCCTTCGGGACTATCTCCTCCGCTTTCCCAGCAAAACCCAGTCCGGACTCGTTTTGGTTATAAAGGGTGTTAAAGACGTTCGTCATATCAGTGGCATTTTCGGGATCGCCCTCGATGGGAAGGATGGTCAGTTCCTTTAGTGTTGCAACAAAAGACGCGTTACTGTAGATGTGGCCGGGCTTTTTCTTAGTTTTGAAGCCGATGTAGTCCGCGGAGCCTTTTAGATTTCCCCAGTACGTGGCATATGCTTCGAATGACTGGTAGTCATTCTGGTACTGTATAAACTCCTTGAGTTCATTGGTTAGTTCCACATAATTGTAGCCGGATGGTGTCTCCGTGGGTGCACCCGCAGAGAGCCATCCTACAGACTTTTTGTACTCGCTGATGGTATGTAAGATAGCCTCGCACCGAGTCCAGCCTGGATTATAAACATCATCCTTACCCTCTAGCCATTCTTTTTCTGGTGGGGAGGCGCCTCTATTTAATACGCATTTCGCCATGTTACCTGCCTAGCACCCTGAGACCATCTTCTAAATTGGATGGAATTTCTATGAGTGCCCCTTTTTTAATGTCAGCCTCAGTCGGGTACCCGTTGTACCATGCTATAACCCACCAAAAGCGAGAGTCGCCGTAATAGGTGTGTGCTAATTTATAGAAATGATCGCCGGTGGCCCAAATATAAGAGGTTGTGGTGAGCAATGTACGCGAAACGAGGCCCGGATGGAACATGACCGGAGTTCCAAACTGTACAATTTTCTTGACTCCTCTCTTTTTCTTTAGAAAGTCATAATATTCACTTTCATTTACCATTGGTGTTTCTGAATTATATCTTGACATTTTTGTGTTCTCCTGTTATTGATCTATCATTAGAAAGGTTGGGGACATTTCGTCGGACTTATCCGAGGACGTCCAGAGTACTTCCATACCAAATTCGTCATAGTGCCTGCCGCTCACGCCGGCTTCACCTATTAAATAATCGGACGCGGCCTTTAAATATTCGTAGCTTGCCATTTGATCTGCTGTCATATTGCCATCATTGTAGGCCGCGGCGTTCGCCTTCAACCATTCGATATCTCTGTTAAGAGTTTTTGCGGGGTTACGCCTAAAGAGTCCTGTTTTGGTTCCATATCTTTTCAGTGCTGCCAGGCGTGCTTGTTCTGCATGCGAAGCTTCTGACTCTTCTGGGTCGGGTTTTGGTTTCATGGCCAGTGCAATGTCATCGCGGAGGGCTTTTAACTCGCTGGTGGCCGCATCCGCGCCCATCAGCGTTACGCCATATGGGAACGATTCGTCATTGAATTTATCTTTGTCCCACCCAAGTGTCTCATCGTGCATAGCTGTGAAGTCTATAGAAAGTTCTATCAAACCCGGGAGGACCGTATTGCCATCTTTCGCAAAGGTGGTTACGTCTGAATTTTCCAGACTATGATTAATAGTAAGGCTTGTAATAGAACCAAGAAGACCTTTTGCTGGATCCGGGGTTGATTTGTAAGAACTGTAGTCTGTTGCAGCGCCTGATGGATCGGACTTTGCTATGAGGTTCATGACCTTAAGTCTGAGCATTGGGCCCTGAGAAGGCACCATTCCAGAACCATGTGCTGTATAATTTGGATATAAGAACTGTGTGAGTTGGGCAACGCGGCCAAGGTTGTCATATGCTTCTCCGAACGATTCCGCCGGCACTTTTAAGCCAAGAGAGATTCTTCGTGTGGTAGATTTAAATATTTGAATTGGATCGGTTCTGCCGTAAACAACCTCTTCAGTCCATTCACTAGAGAAACTTTCATTCAAAGAACTAATGAATGCTTTAAAAAATACACGGCGCCCTGATGGCTCATGCCTAAAAGAAACAACCATCGCATGACCTTCGCTCGAAGCAATCGAATCCGACGGAGAAACAAAGGTAGTCCTGCCGGCTTCCTCTCTGGGGTCAGCATATTTGTGTACGTTAAAATATCCTGGGGGTGCATTTTCTGACATGTTTTGTTTCCTTTAATTCTTTCTTGTTTTAGAAGTCGAAATCGAGGTCATACGCCGTAAGTTTTGCTGATGTGGGGCCGGATCCTAGAAGCGCTGCTGCCTTAGACTCCCAGCTTGTGAGACCGGTGTGCCCGGAGAGCATAAATTCGACGTTTCCGGTCTGCTGCGAACTGGTCCAGCTACTCTTGGCGCCATTGACGGCACTATTGATATAGTTATAATTCGCAGCCTCTTTGGGGCTCAGCTTGCCGGTCGACATCTTCTCTTTCATCTTTGCAAGGAACTCCAAATCCTTTGCAAGACGACTAACGGCACCAGGGATCGCTTTTCCATACCGAGCTTGGGCGTCAAGGGATGCCTGGCTGGGGAGGTCCTCAGCTTCTTCGACCTTTGGGCGATGCCGCGCAGCAATCTCTTCTTTGACTTTGACTGCGGCAACCTCAGCATCTGCATCGCTCATTAACGTAACGCCGTAAGGAAAGACACCATCATTAAAATCGGTTTTATTCCATCCCAATCTTTTTTCATGAATAACCGCAAAATCCACATTAAGTTGAATAAGGCCAGGGAGGACTGTATTACCATCTTTCGCAAAGGTGGTTACGTCTGAATTTTCCAGATTGTGGTTGACCGTAAGACTTGTGATAACACCAAGAAGACCATGGGCAGCGTCCGGGGTTGATTTATAGGAGCCGTAACTTGCTGCTGAGGCTTTACTCGTTGCATCTTTGGCTTCTCCAGTGGTAGCATCGCCGGCGGCCTGGGTGCCAGCTTTCGCTATAAGATTCATAACCTTCATTCTAACATATGGGCCCTGGGATATGGTCTTGTGGAGGCCAACTGGCGTGTAGTTTGGGTACAAAAACTGTTCGAGCATAGAGACTCTGCCTAGGTTATCGTATGCCTCGCTAAAAGACTCTGCCGGCACTTTTAAGCCAAGAGAGATTCTTCGCGTTGTTTGTCTAAATAGACGACTGGGGTCTGTTCTACCAAAAATATTCTCTTCTGTCCAATCACAATTATACGTCTCTGTCAAAGAGGAAATAAATGCTTTAAAAAATACACTTTTGCCAGATTGCTCATGTCTAAAAGAAGCAACCATTGCATGGCCATCGGTCGAAGCAATCGAATCCGACGGGGAAACAAAAGTAGTCCTGCCGGCTTCCTCTCTCGAATCTTTGTTTTTGTGTACGTTAAAGTATCCCGAGGGTGGGGTTTCTGATGCCATTTTTACGTCCCTCTCCCTGCCATGGCATCACCGGCCAGCTTACCGAAGCGCTGGTCTACAAACTTTCCGACCTTCTTGCCATCCATCATAACAACTCCCTCAACATTAACATTAACTTCTCCTGATGCACCTCCACGGCCCGGGGCGCCGCCGGCGACGGCACTTTTGACTGCCGCGGCAGTCGCTTTAGTGCCAGCGGTTGCGCCGGCGAGGGCTGCCGCGGTCATCGTGGCGGTTAGTGCTATCGCCTTGGTGGTGGGCAGCTTTTCTATCTCGTCATTAATCTTTCCGAAGCCCAGTGCAATTTTCGCAAGCTTGGTAACTTCAAACTCTGCCAGTGAGGAAAAGAATATCGCATAATTCTCAAGTACGTCAGTGGGGGCGAGTGCCAAAGCCAAGGCCAAACCAAACATAGCTGTGGTAAGGATAGAAAGAGCTATTGCGGCTATTACGAGACCTGGGGAAAGATAGGCCAGGGTACCAATGAATACTGCGAAACCTATCATCTTTTCTAGTTCTATGGCTTTAAACATCACTGCCAGTCCCTTTGCCATCTCGCCGATGCCCAGAGCAGCTATTGCAACGCCGGCGCCGATCAAAAAGATTGCGGCGCCAAGAGGCAGTAGACCTGCTGCTGCGGCCATTGCGGCCGCCGACATTGTCGCCAATATGTAAACCATAGCGACTACGGCGGCCAGCACCAGAAAGATTCCGAGTGCAGCCCAGGGGGCATTATCGCCTACGTCAGCAAAGGCCGTAACTAGATATGAAAGCCCAACAGCGGCCATGGCGATGCCGGCGCCTATCAGAAGGATGGCGCCTCCCAGCGCTAAAATTCCCTTCCAGCTATCAGTCGCCGCTTCTCCTACGTTTTTAATACCTTCGGCCAAAGACTCTGAAGCTGACTCGCTTTCTTCGCTGGCGTCGTTGAGGGCCTCCTGGCCCTCGGCGGCCCCGAAGAGTCCTGTTGCAAAATCCCTTATTTTCCCGACCATTTCTCCCAGGGCGCCGGCGGCATTCAGCGCTTTCCATACGATCCACGCGCTGACAAACAAATACCAGTACTCTGTGGCTGAAATGATGACTTTTCCAATTGTCACCATGGCATCCGCGAAAGCCCTCAAGCTATCTTTAATATCTGCTTTATCTGCGTCCGAAAGGCCCCTAACCCACTCTTGAAGCTCTCCGACCACATCCGACATGACTGGAACGAGATCCGCCATAAGAGTCTTAAATTGTTCAGTCATGCTTTGAATATCTTTCGTGCGTTTTGCAAGCTCTTTGTATTCGTCTGAAGATTTTTGTGTCGCGCCCTCTAAGTTACTCATATCGCCAGAAAGAACCGCCGCTAAGTCACTTACATCACTTAGGCCGAGAGCATCTGTATAGAATTTTCTCTGATAATATGACATGTTATCAAAAGTAAGACCAGTATCTAAGATGGAGTCTCGAATCATGCCAAAGCGCTCTGCCGGGTCAGTTGCCATCATCAAGTCCATCGCGTTGACAAAGTTGCCGCCTAGGGCTGCGTTTAGCTTGCCGGCTTGCTCGGCGGCGCCTTCAAATGTATCAAACTTATCTGTAATGGCGAGAATCTTTTTCATTTCTAGACCGGTTGTCTTGGAAACAATAGCCAGGTCCTTAAAGGCTCGAATACCCTCACTTCCCATTTTCGCTAGTCCATCGCCCATGGCGGCAAAGTCTGCGCCTAATTCCGACGGTATAACGCCGATCACATTGGCAAAGTCTGCAATGTCACGGCCGGCTGCTGCCGCGGCAGGGCCCGTTAATCCAAAAGCCTTGGTGCTTGTTTGCATGGACTTTGCGAAGTCTTCGTTCTTAATGCCAACCTCAGCTAGCAATGCGCCGGTTTTTGCAATTTCGTCTTGCGCAGACGAATTAAGCATTGTAAAGTCAGTGTATGTGCTCTTTAGCGCTGTCATGGCAGCACTCATTTCTTTCAATTCAACGCCATATAAACGAGTTGCCTCATAGTTGGCGGTCATTTGCTTCGCCATCTTATCACTGGCGCCGGCGGTGCGCTTGAATGCGCTTTCTGCCTCATCAACCTGAATGGCTAGATTAATCAACGAGTTAACGAAGGATTTAAGAAGACCTAAACCTAAACTTTTAGCAAATTCAATCGCGCCGGCGGTACCGCCTCGGAATGCCTTTGCAACATTCTTTAGGTTGTCTGTGTTAAGGACGCTGTGCTTGCCATATGCCCCAAGTACGCCGCCCATGGCATCGCCTAGGCCTTTGGCGGCTTCGATACCCTCTTTGATGGCTTGGGTGGAGTTGGTTAGTTTCAGGAGTGTTTCTTCTTGTACAGCTAGGTTGGCCTGGGCAACTTTAAGCCTCTCTAAGGCCGCCTCGCCCGCCGGGCCGCCAAGGGCTACTTCTTTTTCTAAGTCTTTTATACGCGACTTTTCATATTCAAGGAGGGACTGTTGTTGAAGGATCTGTGCGTCCATAGAATCGCCCAAAGTCAGATATCTTTGGTGTTGAGCTTCGAGTTCCGCGGTGGTTTGCTTGTTCAGGCCGAGGAATGACTCGGCAGCTTTCGTCAGTTTGTCCGTCTCCGCCGTCTGTTCTTTGGTCTTTTTGACCTGTTTCTCTTTCTCTGCAGTTATATCCTGCTGATCTTTTAAGTCTTTCTCGTCAGCCATGATAAGTCCTCGCTATGAAGTAAATAGTTTTATAAAAAAAAAGACAAGAACTAGTCTTGTCTTTACTTCTTTGGTGCCTGGGCGCGCGGATCCGGGTTATTGTGTGCTGTGAGTGTTTGTGATTTGCCGCCGCCCTTCGAAGCCTGCTCCATCGCTTCGTTTTCTTGTTCTATTTGCTGAATTAGCCTTTGAGTAAACCATGTTCTAAGACCAACGGGCAAATTGTAAGCTTCTGTGAATGACCACCCCCCGGAATATTTTAGAAAGAAAAACTGCTCATAGATGTTTTCCATGTAATCATCGGTCAGGCCAAAAAAACTCCGCTCCCAGCGGTACCTCCATGTCCTGTGAGTATTCGCACTCGGGGCACTCAAAATATTGTTTAAGATCTATGTTCGGTGCTGCTAGCTTATAGGCCATGCGCAGATGTCGAGAATCCATTGATGGAATATTATTAATAACGTAGTTTCTTGCTTCGGCACTATCGTCTTCATTTACCGCAACGAGTAGGTTAGCCAACTGATTGGTTACATTGTGTTCTTCACCCTTTCTTTTACGGGCGTTGGTAACAGAAGAAGCAAGATTCTTTTCATCGTGACCAACAAGAAGCCTAAAACGAACGTCTATGGATGTTTTAGGCAACGTAGTTGTAAACGTGCCATCTCCATGATCCACCAACTCAAGCTGGTGCGCATCTTCTCCTCTATAAACATTTGCCTCTTTTAAGTCAAATGTATAACGATTTATTTCGCCGCAACCTGGACAAGTTACATTTGTTGAATAATCGCTGCCGTATCCAGAAGACCTAATCGCAATAATAATTGCGTTTCTATCTCCAACAAGCAATGTATTTGGGTCAATGCTTTTATCTACAATAATGCTCTCGATAACTCTATCCAAAGCAACGCCTTTCTTAAGAAGGGTTCTGGATGTCAAAATATCCTCTTCTCTAGCGGTCATTTGCTTAAGTTCAATACAGTCTTTGTCGTGTAGCGGATGTCCTTCTGGATAAAACCTTCCTCCTGATGGAAGATCGACAAACTCTGTGGGTACGACGAATGCTAACGCCATACCACCTTTGTTATCACCTTGCATTACGTGTTGGGGGACCGGACTTGATGTGGTCTTTTTCGCTCCAACGCGACTTTTATTTCTTGACAATATACACCTCTATTTTAAAATATTGTTTATGCTGTGGTCACTTTATCGAAGAACGTCGTTGCGGTGGATGACCCCGCACCCACGTTGGCCAACTCAACGGTAGCCCAGTCGTACTTTAAAGTGACCGAAATTTCTGATAAATCATCTTCTCCATACGCCATATCGCCGTATTTAACTTCTGTCA
>Ga0080013_1003186_pt1 | contig 17751 bp, 22 predicted proteins | sample ETNvirenome_6_85_FD_69236 | JGI IMG/M metagenome (GOLD analysis project Ga0080013, IMG submission 69236) | Marine viral communities from the Pacific Ocean - ETNP_6_85 (SPADES assembly) (version 2) | ecosystem: Environmental > Aquatic > Marine > Oceanic | place: Pacific Ocean | collected 2013-06-19 | reverse complement strand
TGATACTCCTCAAGATATCGAGAAGGCTATCCTTGACAAACTGGGAAAAAATAATGTAAAGTTTGAATCTGATGGATTTACCAATAAAAAAGGTAAATGGATAACCTATGAGGAGGTTACTAATGATCCAAGACCTATACAAACAAAAGAAGTCCTTGGAGTTAAGTTGGGAGCAAGAGTATAATGAATCAGGTAAATATACTCTTAACATGGTCGAAATTGATGAGAGAATTAAAAGTATCATCACTCAGATCAAATTAGAAGAAGCTCGATTAGAAGATCTTAGAAATAAGATTTCTGCTACAAGGCCTGAAGTTTCAGTAGCTACTTAGTAAAAAGCTACATCACCGGAAATCATCTCCACGTTACAGTATCGCTTGCACTCTATTTAAAAGTGCGTTATATCTAAATTACTATACAATTATTAATTTGATGTAGACGAGTATAGTCGACGGCCTAAAGACTGCATCATATAAATTAGGAGGATTATAATCATGGCAACAACTACATTTTCTGGCCCAATTAAGGCTGGAACAATTAGAAACACAACTGGGACTACAGTCGGAACAGACATGGCGAATGTCGGTTACGTTGTAATGGCTCAGTCTGCAGCGATTACACAATCTACAACTGCGGCTGCTTCAGGAATTATTATTCCTGCGCACAGTCAAATTTTAGAGTGTACGGTTTATGTAACGACTGCGTATGATAACTCAGCAACTTTAAGTATTGGAACTACTTCAGCTTCAACTGAATTAGCAACAGCTGTTGCGGTGTCAACTATCAATACGATTAAATTAGCATCACAAGCGACAATTGCTGATGCTGATGCGTGGGAAGATGTTGGAAGTACAGATGTTAAAATCTTTACTGACTCTTCTGCAACTACTTCAGACACAGGAGTTGCGACGTTGACGGTAACTTATGTTCAACAAATATCGCCAGGTTTAGAAGCGTAATAACGTAAGTTAATAAAATAATGTGAGCTCCTTCGGGAGCTCACGACTAAGGAGAAAATATGAGTACATATCCAGTAGATATAAAAGCTAAAAGAATAACAAGCACAACTGCTAATCAAGTAATTTTTGCAGGTCCTGCCAGAGTTTTAGGATTTTCTGCAAATTGCACAGCAGGTGCGGGTACTATTGATATAGAAGATGATGGAACATCGATTGGTATTTTTGGAACACCCAATGGATCTTCAAGTCCTTTCGTATACAGTGTGGTATTTCCAGGAACGGGTTTAAGATGTTTAACTAACCCAACTTGTTCTTTGACTACAATTGCTGATGTAACATTCTTTTACGGTTAAGGGAGGTAGTAGATGGCTATTGCTACCACAAATACGTTTGAAAAGACGTTTAGTATTGATGAAGTTATTGAAGACGCATATGAACGTATTGGTCTACAAGCAACTTCTGGTTATCAATTAAAAACAGCTAAAAGATCTTTAAATATTTTATTTCAAGAATGGGGTAATAGAGGTTTACACTATTGGGAAGTAGGTAATTCTAGTTTTACCTTAGCTACCGATCAAAATGAATATGTTATTTATAGATCTACAGGCGATGGTACTTCTGATGCAACAGCTATTTATGGCGCAGCAGATATATTAGAAGCTTCTTATAGAAATGCATCTAGTGTAGATTCTCCACTTACTAAAATTGATCGATCAACTTATCAAGCCTTATCTAATAAAACAGCAACTGGAGTTCCCTCCCAATATTGGGTGCAAAGATTTATTGATAGAGTGACTATGACAATTTATTTGACTCCGAGTTCCTCTCAAAATGGGCATACAATAAATTATAACTATATTAAAAGAATTAAAGATGTGGGAGCTTTTACTAACGTAGGAGATGTTCCTTATCGTTTTGTGCCATGTATGGTAGCAGGATTATCTTTTTATTTAAGTCAAAAATATAATCCTGAATTATCTCAACAAATGAAACTTTATTATGAAGATGAATTACAAAGAGCTTTAGCAGAAGATGGTTCACCATCGAGTACTTATATAACTCCTAAAACTTATTATCCGAGTGTTTAATTATGGCTAAATTTTCAAGAGGACAATACGCATTATCAATTTCAGATCGATCAGGTCAGGCATTTCCTTATTTGGAAATGGTGAGAGAATGGACTGGAGCCTGGGTGCATATTTCTGAATATGAACCAAAGTCTCCATTAATTCAACCTAAGCCAGTAGGTGCGGATCCTCAATCTTTACAAAGAGCCCGCCCTGCAAGAACTGAATTTTATACACCAAAAATTTTACCTAATAATCCTTTATCAACAGCAGGTTCTACTACTGTGACGGTTAATGAACCAGATCATGGTCGATCAACCGGGGATGCTGTGAGATTTAGAAGTGTTGTTTCTTCGGTAGGAGGAGTTTCTCCTATTATTTTTGGTTTAGAAACAACTCTTGCTTCTGATCTTACTGATTCGGCTACTACTTTAACTTTATCAGATGCATCTGCATTTCCAACTTCAGGATATATTGTGGTTAATCCAGGAGCTAACGATAATGAAACTATTAAATATACGGGTAAATCGAGTAATGATTTAACGGGTTTAACTAGAGGTTCATCAGCTCCTACCTATAATTTAGCTCCTCTGGTTACAACGGCATCGGCACATAATTCTGGGGTTCAAGTTAGAGGCTCTTATTCAATTACTAAAGTAGATGATGATAGCTATACCTTTACATTAGCTTCTGCAGCTAGTACAACACAGACAGGAGGAGGCTTCCCGATCTTTGCAGGTCCGGTTAACGCTAGAGCATAATGAGATATTTAAAAATTTTTTTATATAGACTTTTTAAAAAACGACATTGTTGGGAACATACGAGTATGAAAAAAAGTTGTAAAAACTGTATGGAGCTAAGAAGATAATGGCAGGATATACACTTTCCGCATTAGAAGCTGATCTTAGAAGTTATACTGAAGTAGATAGTAATGTTTTTACTGGTGCTCTTCTAGGCAGATTTATAGAAAATGCAGAATATCGGATAATGAGAGATTGTCCTATTGATGCAGATCGAAAAGCTCAAATTGGAAATTTAGTTGCAAATCAATCTACAATTAACGCTCCTGCAGGATGTTTATTCGTAAGAGGAATGCAGGTCTATACTTCAACTTCTGTGACTACGGGTGCAAATACATGGTTAGAAAAAAAAGATAGAACTTATCTACAGGAGTTTATTCCTGCTGAAACAGATACAGGAGCCCCTAAATATTATGCAATGTTTGGAGGAGCTACGGGAACGACAGATACGACTTCAGGACGTATGATGGTTGCCCCTGTTCCTGATGCAAATTACGCTTTTAAAGTTCATTTTAATGCAAAACCTACGAGTTTAGTTACAGATACGAGTGGAACTTATATCAGTCTATATTTTCCAGCAGGGCTATTATATGCCTGTCTAATAGAGGCCTATGGCTTTTTAAAAGGTCCAATGGACATGTTGACACTATATGAAAATAGGTATAAACAAGAACTAGAGAAATTTGCTGCGGAGCAAATTGGAAGACGGAGACGAGATGATTATACGGATGGAACAATTCGTATACCCATTCAGTCACCAAATCCGTAATAGGAGATAAACATGGCAATAACATCAGCAATTTGTAATAGTTTCAAACAAGAAATTTTAGAGGCTGAACATAATTTTACTGCATCTAGTGGAAACACTTTTAATTTAGCATTGTATGATAGTGATGCGACTTTAAATAAATCTACAACTGCTTATACAACTTCAGAAGAATTAGCGACTACTGGTGGCTATACAGCAAAAGGAAATGCTTTAACAAGTGTCACTCCTACATTAGATAGTGATACAGCGGTTTGCGATTTTGCAGATACAAGCTGGACTTCTGCTTCTTTTACTGCACGAGGTTGTTTAATTTTTAATGATTCGCACTCAAGTGACGCAGCAGTTTGTGCCATTGACTTTGGTGGAGACAAAACCGTTACAAGTGGAACTTTCACAGTAGAATTTCCAGCAGCGGCGGCATCAACAGCAATCATACAAATAGCATAAGGAGTCCTTCCTTATGGCAGACGTATCATCAGGATGGGGGCGGTTAACCTGGGGACAGGCGGACTGGAACGATTCTACAGTTTATAATACAGGATGGGGAGCCAAAGGTTGGGGTGATTCTAATTGGGGAGAGCTTAACGATCAAACAGTTACTCTTACAGGCGTATCAGCAACAACTACAGTAGGAAGCGTTGACGCTTTTGTTCAACCTGGTTGGGGTACTCTTGAATGGGGATACAATGGCTGGGGGTCTGTTGACGAAGCAGTCGTTAGACCTAGTGGAGTTTCAGCAACTACAAGTGTAGGAGCAATTACACCTGCAGATGTCATGGGACTTACAGGAGTCTCTGCAACCACTTCTATAGGAGCACCAACAATAGTTGGAGATGTAACAGTTTCTTTAACAGGAGTTTCAGCAACTACTGCCGATGGTTCATTAAATATAGAAATTGGAGTTCCTTTAACAGGAGTTTCAGCGACATCAGCTGTGGGAACACCAACTGCAAGATCCTATAATACCACAGCATTAACAGGAGTTTCTGCTACTACCAACGAAGGTAGTATGACAATTACTTCAAATCCTACGGTTCAACCGGCTGGAGTTTCAGCAACAACTTCGATAGGTTCAGTTGTAGTTGGTATAGGAGTTCCTTTAACAGGAGTTTCAGCCACTACTAGCACCGGTTCGCTCACTATTTCCACTTATACGACTGTAGAATTAACAGGTGTTTCGGGTACTATTTCTTTCGGAAATCTTGGAATTCAGCATTATCAAGACATTGACACAGGTTCAAATACGTCGTATACAAATGTTGCAACTGGATCGAATACCAGTTATAGTGATGTAGAAGAAGCAGCTTAAGGAGATTTATGGCATCAACATATAATAGTTTAGGTTACCAAAAAATGGCTACTGGCGAAAACGCTGGTACATGGGGAACTAAAACTAATACAACTTTAGACGAAATCAAAGAAACATTTGGCTATCAATCTATCGCAATGACAGCGGATAGAACGTTAACCATACCTGATGGCTCTACAGGAACTTACGATGGAAGAGCTTTTATTTTAGAACTAACGGGAACCCTTGGAGGAACAAGAGTTTTAGATATTGCAGCAACAGCAGGAGATCCTGCAGCAGCGATTGAAAAACCTTTTATTGTTTTTGATAACACAACTCATGGCGGAAATACTTTAACTTTTAAAGTTACCGGTCAAACAGGTTTTGCTTTAACTGAAGGTACAACTTATTTATGTTATCATAATGGAACCGATATTATTAATACTGGCGTAGGAGCTTCAACTTCACCTGGTGGTTCTACTACACAAATTCAATATAATAATTCCGGTGCTTTCGGTGGAGATGCAGATTTAGTCTGGACCGCTGGAACTGGATTAACAATTAACTCTCAGAAAGAATTGCGATTGGCGGATACAGATGATGATAAATATATAGGATTTAAATCGCATACTGCAGTAGGTACGTCTTATACTTTGACATGGCCACAAAATGCACCTGCGGTTAATGACTATATATTAACAGGTCAAACGGATGGAACTCTTGCATGGGTAGCAAACTCAGGCGGAACATCATGGCAAGCAGTTAAAACTTCAGGTTTTACAGCAGTAGGAGGAGAAGGATACTTTTGTAATACTACTTCAGGAGCTTTTGAAGCTGCACTGCCAGCAGGTACAATAGGAGATGAATGTACCTTTGTTGATTATGCAGCAACATTTGACACAAATAATCTAACTGTCGCCCCCAATGGTTCGGAAAAAATTAATGGTGTAGCAGCTGATTTAACGGTTTCCGTTGAACGTGCCGCTTTCACATTAGTCTTTACAGATTCTACACAAGGGTGGCTATTGAAGGATAAATAATCCTCATGGCAACTTATAAAGAAATTAAAGGTTTTAACGTTCAGTCAATCAGCGCTGACCCTTCTACTATTAATGTAGGAGATATTTGGTATAACGCAACTTCAGGTAAACTTAAAGTTGGTGTTCAATCAGGTTCCTGGTCTTCAGGACCAGCTTTTCCTGTTAATGTTACAAGTACACAAGGTTGCGGAACTGCAACTGCCGCTTTAAGCATGGGAGGTAATCCTCAATTGACTATTTCAGCAGAATGGGATGGATCAAGTTGGACTACTAATCCAGGAATGAATACAGGAAGATTTGGAATAGCTAGCTTTGGAATTCAAACCGCAGGCATAGCGGTAGGAGGAGATCAGCTTCCTGCGCCTGCACGGCAATGTACTGATACAGAAACTTATAATGGTTCAACCTGGTCAAATGGCACAGCCTATCCTATTGTTATATCAATTGGAGGAGGAATTGGAACCGATGCCGCAGGTTTGGTGGCGGGTGGTACGACGAGTCCTGGTTTTTCCATAACAGGTGCAACCAATGAATATGCTTCAGGAACATGGACTGCAGGGGGAGCTCAATCTACTACTTCTCGAGCTGGTGGAAGCGTAGGAACTCAAACAGCTGGTTTATATATGGGAGGCTATACGGGTCCCAATGAAAATACATCAAGAATTACAACCACTCAAACTTATGATGGTTCAAGTTGGACTAATAGTCCGATCGCTTTGAATAACGCTCGAAATGGAAGCGGAAGTTGTGGCACACAGGGCTTAGCTCTAATGTATGGAGGAAGATTTAATTCTCCTCCGAATCCAACGAACATTCAAGCATTTACAGAATCGTTCGATGGTTCAGCTTGGAGTGCTACTGGAACATTAAATGTTGCTAGAGATTATACCGGAAGAGCGGGCACGACTAATACATCTGCTCTTGCTTGGGGTGGAAATCCAGGACCAGCAGCTCCAGATGTTACAGAGACATTTGCACTGGCTGGTTCAGCAGAAACAATAACAACGAGTTAATTATGGCAGAATACAAAGTAATAAAAGGCAGAAGAGTTCAAAGTTTAGCAAGTGATTTGCCAACTGCATACGTAGGACAAGTGTGGTATAATACTACAACTGAAGCCTACAAAAGTGTTGTAGGAGCCGCAGCATGGGCAACTGGAGGAAATATGGTAACACCATCCGCTGGCTCAATGGGAGGCGCTGGAACACAAACTTCAGCCGTTGTTATGGCAACAGGTGCATCACCCTCTACTTCATATGAATATGATGGAGCGAGTTGGACGACTTCTCCAGGAACTCTTAATACAGGTAGAACCATAGGATCAGGAGGCGGGGCTTCGAATACAGCCGCAATTTATTGTGGAGGATATTCAGGTCCACCTGCTTATAGCTCTTTAACTGCTGTTGAAGAATATAATGGTAGTACTTGGTCAAGCAATCCTACATCGCTGAATACCGCCCGAAAAGGACAAGGGGGCGCGGGTTTAACGACTGAAGCGGTTTGGGTAGCAGGAGGAGTAACACATCCACCGAGCCCAGGAACGAATCTTAGTTCCGCTGAAACTTTTAATGGTTCAACGTGGACAACATCACCTGGTGCAATGAATACAGGAAGACAGTATATGGCTGCCGCTGGTTCGTCAACAGCAGCAGTAGTAGCAGGAGGTCAAGTACCTCCTCCTTATGCCACTTATGACGTTACTGAACTTTTTGATGGCAGTGCTTGGACGACTGCTAATACTCTTAATCAAACAAGAAAATTTCCACGAGGAAATGGAACTCAAACGGCCGCAGCCGCATACGGGGGAAATAGTGCCCCACCTACATCGATTTATAATGATACAGAATTATGGGATGGAACTTCATGGGCGACGTCCGTGAGTATGTCTACACCACGAGATCAATTTGGAAGTGCTGTAACCGCAACTCAGATGACAGCTTTGGCCTGTGGAGGAGAAACTCCAAGTTCTACGGATGCTACTGAAGAATTAGGAATGGTGGACACAGTGAAGACGATTACAACGAGCTAGACAAATGAGAGTTAAACAAATATAATAAAATAAGGAGGATAATAATATGGCTGATATATTTAACTATAGTGTTGCAAACAACACCGGCAGAGGTTTTATTACTCATGAAGACAGAAGAAAATTCTGGCTTCGAGGGTATCCGGCTAATGTATGGGTAGCAACAGATGGTCAAGAGTCACGTTTGTGGGTTGCTAGAAATAATGGCACTACTAAAACGAAGGATGAAGCCCAAGCTTTAGTTACTGCTGAGATGGAATCTCACCAAGCGACTTGGGATGCTTTAAGTGCAGAAGAAAAAGAGCATACCAATAGACCGGAAACTGTCACACTTCCTTAGGAGATTAAATGGCGACATATCGAGAAATTAAAGGTACAGAAGTTGGGTACGAATCAGCTGCACCCGGTGCATCCGCTGATACAGGTAAGATATGGTATAATACTACAGATTCAGCACTACAATCCTATCTTTCATCAGGAGCATGGGCGTCGGCTTCACCTATGATTAATGTAGGAACACGAACGAATTATGGTGCTAATGGAACTCAAAATGCTTTTTGGATAACAAATGGAGGCGCTCCCGGAGTATTAACAGAAGAATATAATGGAACAGGTTGGACTTCCGGTGGGGATATTGGAACTGCGCGACCTACACAAAATGGTGGCTTTGGAACTTTAACTGCTGGAGCTAACTTCGGTGGTCATCCTAATTTAACTTCAGGAGATCTTTATAATGGAACGACTTGGACTGCTTCTCCAGCTGCCTTAACGAATGGAAGAACGGATGCAGCAGCTTGTGGTACTCAAACTGCAGGACTAATGATCGCCGGTGCAGGTCCGCCAGGAACTTTAACCGTTGTGGAAGAATTTAGTGGTACCGCTTGGACAGCAGGTGGAGCTCTTCCAACAGCAGCTCAAGAAGCAAGTTGTGCAGGTCTTCAAACTGCCGCAGTTTTTATGGGCGGTTCAGATGGTAGTCAACCTACAGCCAAGTCTACTTCATTTAATTATGATGGATCAAGTTGGACGGCAAGTGGGGCTTTACCCGCTGCAGTACGTGATGCCGCAGGATTTGGAACACAATCTGCAGCAGTGAATGTTGGAGGAACACAACCTTCAGCTAGTACAGCAACGAATTTATATGATGGAAGTGCATGGTCAACAGGAGCAGCTTATCCTACTGCACAAGCTTTATTTGCAGGAGGAGCAGGTTCAGGAACTGCTGGAACAATGGCAGGCGGTGGCACCCCTGCTGCAACAACAGCAGCAAATGAATATAATTTTGATGCCAACACATACGTTTTAGATGCATGGGCAACTTCAACAGTTCTTACAACTGCAAGATCGGGACAACAAATGGGACAAAGTATAGGAACTTCTAGCGCTACGTTTGTGCTAGGCGGAGATGTTTCACCTTCTGCACCTACGCATACGGCTGCGGCCGAAGAGTGGAATGGTAGTGCTTGGACAGCGGGAGGTTCAACTCCTGCTCCTACTTATTTTGGAACGGCTGGAGGAACTCTCACAGCTGGATGGTCTTCAGTTGGGTTTGCCAGCGGTGCAGCTACAAGTAATACTTATGAATACGATGGTTCATCGTGGACGGCCGGAGGAGCAGCTTCTCCAGGATCACCACAACGAGTTTATACATCTGGGAGTGGTCCTCAAACAGGAGCTATTATGGCCGGAGGATGGGCCCCAGGTAAAATGACGACGACTGAAGAATATGATGGTACATCATGGACAGCAGGAGGTGCGTTAACCCAAGGCACATGGAGAAATTCTGTAGTAGGAACTTCTAGTGCGGCTCTGGGAATGGGAGGATATTCAGGTCCCCCAGGCGATTATGCATATTCCACTTTTGTTGGAACTTATGATGGTTCAAGTTGGACAACTAGTCCAATGACCATGCTTTATGGAGGAACTGCAGGTGCAGGTGTCTGTGGAGGATCCTCATCAGCTGGAATTTTAGGTGCGTGTTATTCATCATCACCTCCCACTTATGCTAGAACTAATTCTCAAACTTGGGATGGTACCTCATTTGCTACGGGAGCATCGCTAAACGCTACTCTACAATCAGGTAGCGGAGCAGGAGATCAGACAGGAGCTTTGGCAATAGGAGGATATTCTCCTACTACAGCTACTAGATCAAACTTAACAGAAGAATATACTCTAGGAACTACTACGATTAGTGCTCAAGATATTACTACTTCTTAGAATTGACAATAAAGTAAAAAAAGTATATAATACAGCCTTATGAAAGAGAAAAGAAATATTCTCACAGTTATCGAAAAAGAAGCTCCACGAATGGATCAATTATTAGATCCTACTCAGGTTTCTCAATTTAAATCTTTGATCGGAGAACTCAGAGATACTTGGACTAAAAAACAAATTTTTAGAACTAAGACTGAGATGGAAATTTCTGTTTTAAGTGACGCAAAGTATCCAACCAATGCTGCTAAGTATTGGCAGTGCGTAAGAGAACAAAATGTTTTTTTAGAAAATATAATGAATTTATCTTTTGATTATCGAAAGAACGACGTAGAATTAGAACAAAAGCAATTAGAATTAAAAAAAGAAAAAGATCCTCTGGAGAAAAAACTTATTCAAATTGAAATTGATCAGAAGACTTATGGCAAAGCCAATATGCAATTGGTGGCAAGGGATCGGATGAGAGAAATCGCTGAATGGTCTTCTTTCAAAAAAATATATAATGATGGAACCTTTGATACTAAGAATGTAGACACCCATCAGTTAGAATCTTTTAGCAAATTATTTAAAAATAAAAAGAACACATTAACACCTGGCTCTTCTCAACCTGAGGTCTTTAATGTTTTAGGACAATTACAGACAACAGAAAGAGTTGTGGAAGAAAGACAAGCAGCTCAATTAAAACAAGAGAAGAAAAAGGCCATAGAGGAAACTCCTGTATATGGCAAAAGAAGCTAAAACTATAAATTTTCTTTGTGCAATGCCACGATCAGGGAACACCCTGTTTTCATCGCTCTTAAATCAAAATCCGGATATCGTTGTTACTCCTAATAGTATCACACTTGAAATTATGAAAACTCTTTGGTTATTAAAAGAGACAGATGATTTTCAAAATTTCCCTGATGAACAATCTTTCAATAATGTGCTGGATGACGTTTATAATCTATATTATAAATATTGGCACCATAAAGTTATTATAGACCGAGGTCCTGTGTGTACACCGGGAAATCTAAAGGTTATGCAAAAACATTTTAAACAACCTATTCGATGTGTTGTACTTTTAAGAGATGTACTTGATGTATTAGCTTCGTATATTAGATGGTTTGAAACAGAACCCACAAGTTTTTTAAATAAGTTTAAAACCTTAGATGAAAAATTAACTTTTATCATGCAAAAAGATGGAGGTGTAGCAAAAGAACTGATGTCCATTCAATATCTACTCCAACATCCTGAGATGGCTGTTTTTATAAGGTATGATGATTTAATCCGTAATCCTGAAAAAGAATTAAGAAAAGTATACACCTTTTTAAACCTTCCTTATTTTTCGCATAAGTTTATTGATCTAGATCAAATCACAGTGAATGGAATAATGTATAATGATAGCGTTTTTGGTAAAAATATGCATACTATTAGAACCAATAAAATTATGAAAGTAGAAAATCAATATAAAAAATTAATCCCTGAAAGGTTTGTAAAAGAATATGGCCATATCAGATTTTAATATTCCTCATCGTGTTACGTTTTTAGGACAACGTGTTAATGAATACGAAGTCCCTCAAGATATTTTTATGGTTATTAATAAAATTTATGAATCTCAAGTAACTAATCTTCCTTCTGCTAATAAACAACTTGTGGGTAAAATTAAAAAAGAACACTCTTTATATAATGCAGAAGATAATTCAAAGATGAAGAAACATAGGGCTCTTCCTTCCTATATCTTAAGTTGGTTTGAAAATCTTTTTATTCATTATTTAAATGTTCATGATTTTCCTGTCAGACGAATTCATCTTAATTCCATTTGGGTGAATGAAATGGAACCCCATGAATATAATCCTGTCCATATTCATCAAGGAGCTTTATTCACCGGACTCTCTTCGGTGATGATGCTTAAGATTCCTAAAGACATGGGTCCTGAAATTGTTCGAGAAGACGCCCCAAGTCGAGGAGCGCTTCAATTAATAGGGAATTGTGCAGGAGATTTTACTAAAACAGATTTCGCTCCTCCTTTAAAAGAACGAGGTTTTTATATTTTCCCTTATGATATAAGGCACTGTGTTTATCCTCATAATAATCCTTCTACAGCGCGCAGAACTTTAGCAGCTAATATGGATGTGGAATATGATGCCACCCTGGGAAGGCAAGCATGATACACACAACTCCTATTTGGCAAAGTTATATATCTCAAACCATAGGCCCACTGTTTACCCCTCAGCAATGTCAACTTATTATTGATAAAGGAATGAGTTTAAAACATGAAGCAGCAACGGTTGGATTTGGATCCACAGAAGGAGGAGTGAATGATCCTAATAAAAGAATCACTACTATAAGTTGGATTCCTTTTAAAGAGATGCCCGAGATGTACAACGAAATTGAAGCCACTATGTTAAAAACTAACAATAATCATTTTGGTTTTGAGGGTATGTGTTTAACTGAACCGGCTCAATTTACTTATTATCGCACAGGTGGATTTTATAAATGGCATATGGATAATGATATTTCAGGTAAGCCTCAGTCTCCGGTGCGTAAAATATCCATGACTTGTTTATTATCGGATCCCTCTACTTTTGAAGGAGGCGAACTAGAGTTTATGGACGAAGGAAAAACGCTTAAACTTGAACAAGGACAAGCTGCCTTTTTTGCTAGTTGGTTACAACATAGAGTTAAACCTGTAACGCAAGGAGAACGTAAATCTTTAGTGATGTGGTTTGGAGGGCCCCATTTTAAATGACCATTAATATTTATCAAGAACTATATTTTCCTACTTCTATTTATGTCCATGATATAAAAGATCCTACAGCAATGAATCAAGAAGTAGAAAAAAATATTTTAAAGTGGCAACAAGAAGACCCCAAAGGAGTACAAAAAACTAATCATGGCGGATGGCATAGTCCTACGACGATGCATGATAAACCCGAGTATCAACAACTCATCGCTGAATTATTTGGTATGATGAATGAGATATTTAAAAAAGAACAATTAGAACCCAATGTGGCTTTAGGAAATATGTGGGCCAATATTAATCCACCCAGAGCTTGGAATCAAAAACATAATCATGCCAATGCTTTTTTTTCAGGAGTCTATTATGTTAAGGTTCCTGCTAATGCGGGTAAGCTAGAATTCCATGACCCACGACCAGGTACTCAAATTTTACGCCCTCGACAAACTACAGAAAATTTATCTAGGGAATATTGGAGGAGTGTTTCCTTTGATCCTCAAGAAGGAAGAATAATTATTTTTCCATCGTGGCTGGAACACGAAGTTAAATCTAATGAAAGTAATGATATTCGCATATCCGTATCATTTAATTTTATACAACGATGAGTTTTAAAGAGAAAAAATATTCCGTTATAAAACAAGCTATTTCTTATGAACTAGCTAATTTTGCTTTTAATTATTTTCTACTTAAACGTGAAGCGGTAGACTGGATGTTTAAAGCTAATTTTATTTCTAAATTTACTCCTGGCTTTGGAACCTGGGAAGATACACAAGTTCCAAATACCTATTCCGTTTATGGAGATATGTTTATGGAAACTCTTATGATGAAGTTGCTTCCTCGGATGAAGGAAGAAACAGAACTAAACCTTATTCCATGTTATGCTTTTGCCCGTGCTTATAAAAAAGGAGATATTTTAAAAAGACATAAAGATAGACCCAGTTGTGAAATCTCTACCACTCTGTGTTTAGGAGGAAATCCTTGGCCTATATTTATAGACCCTACTGGAACAAATAATGTGATAGATGAAAGTAAAAACATCGTCAAACCTGATGCTCCTAAAGGTAATTCTATCATCTTAGAGCCTGGTGATATGTTAGTCTATAGTGGTTGTGAGCTAGAGCACTGGAGAGAATCTTTTGAAGGCGACGTGTGTGTTCAAACCTTTCTTCACTATAATAATCTAGATGGTCCATTTGGTAATAAAAATCTATATGATGGACGACCTAAACTAGGCATTCCTAAGTAGTTGATATCCTCAAAAATATAGTATATTTGTATCCTAAACGGATTTTTGTATGCTACAAAAGATAGGATTTTTACCAGGATTTAACAAACAAGTTACCCCAACCACAGCCGAAGGGCAATGGACCGGTGGTGATTATGTGCGTTTTAGATATGAAACCCCTGAAAAAATAGGGGGATGGTCTCAATTAGGAGAGAGCAAACTCACAGGAGCAGCTCGAGCTCTCCATCATTTTATTAATAATTCACAAATTAAATTTGCTGCGATTGGTACCAATCGAATTTTATATGCTTATACGGGGGGTATCTTTTATGATATTCACCCCATTAAAAGTACAACAACCTTAACCAACGCTTTTACCACTGCGGGAACCAGTCCTGGACCTGCTACGGCAGTTGTTACCATAACCTTTGGTAGTTCTCATGGCTTTACGGCTGGAGATATTGTCTATCTAGATAATTTTACAACGATCACAGGTTCTAATTATGTTGCAGCTGATTTTGATGATAAAAAATTTATGGTCACTAGCGTCGAGAGTGCTACTGAAATTACGATTACCATGCCTTCGGTTGAAACAGGAGCTGGAGCGACTACTTCTGGAGGAATTAGGGTTCAACATTATTATCCCGTAGGACCTGCTCAACAATTAGGAGCTTATGGTTGGGGAATTGGTCAATGGAGTGGTACGGTTTCAGGAGAAGTCACAACAACTTTGAATGGAGCTTTACTCGATGATGCTTATGGAACCGGAGGATCAGGAACCTCAATTACCTTAACCGATGCTTCTGCTTTTCCTTCTTCAGGAACGTCTTATATTCAAGTGGGCACAGAAGAAATTTCTTATACTGGAGTTTCAGGAAATGATTTAACGGGTATTACTAGATCTGTTCGAAATACAACTCGAGATTCTCATTCGGATGGAGCCACGGTTACTAATACAACTGACTATGTCGGATGGGGTGAAGCGGCTTCAGGAGATAAAGTCTTTGATCCTGGAACATGGACCTTGGATAATTATGGATCCAAACTGATCGCTTTAATTACCGACAGTGCATGTTTTGAATGGGATTCAGATGCAACCGATGCTACCTCTAGTCGAGCTACGATTATTTCAGGAGCTCCAACCGCTTCTAGAGATATGTTGGTTTCAACTCCCGATCGGCACTTAGTGTTCTTCGGAACTGAAACGACGATTGGTGACACCACTACTCAAGATCCTTTATTTATTCGATTCTCTTCTCAAGAATCTTTAACTGATTATACACCGACGGCTCTTAATACGGCCGGTACGCAGAGGTTAGCGGGAGGTTCTAAAATTATGGGAGCGATCCGAGGTCGTAATGCCACGTATATTTGGACCGATACTTCTTTATTTATTATGCGTTTTGTTGGGGCTCCTTTTACTTTCGCCTTCGAACAATCAGGAACGAACTGTGGATTGATTGGAAAACAAGCAGCGACCGAAGTGGATGGTACCGCTTACTGGATGTCAGAAAATGGTTTCTTTAGGTATACCGGACAACTTGAATCAATGGACTGTTTGGTTGAAGACTATGTTTATGATGATTTAAATACCACTTCTAATCAATTGATTAATGCAGGTTTAAATAATTTATTTGGAGAAGTCATCTGGTTTTATTGTACTAATGGATCCAATGTTGTTAATCGAATGGTTTCTTATAACTATATTGATTCTTCCGCTCAACGAGGCATCTGGACCACAGGCAGTTTAAACAGAACCGCCTGGGAAGATTCAGCGGTCTTTGGTAAACCTCATGGCACTCATTATGATGCCGGGGTAGATACTTCTTTTGATGTTGTTGGAAACACGGACGGTACCACTATTTACTACGAACACGAAACAGGAACCAATCAAATTGCCGGGGGAGCAACCACAGCGATTGCAGCTAACATTGAATCCGGAGATTTTGATATTACTCAAGATGACAATAAAGGCATTACCTTTAGAGGGGATGGAGAATACATTATGAGCATTAGACGCTTCATTCCTGATTTCCTATCGCAAACAGGAAATACCCAGGTTACTTTAAACTTAAGAGATTATCCTAATTCATCACAGGCGAGTTCTTCATTAGGTCCCTTTACTATTGATTCAACTACGACTAAAGTAGATACGCGAGCTAGAGCTCGAGCAGTCTCTTTAAAAGTAGAGAATACAGGAACGGATCAAGACTGGAAGATTGGAACCTTCAGACTTGATGTACAAGCGAGCGGAAGAAGATAATGCCTTTTCAATCAGAAAAACAACGTAAATACCTATGGGCCAACGAGCCAGCAATTGCTCGTGAATGGACTGATAAATATGGTAGTCGGGTGAAGAAAGCTAATGGAGGGATAGGAGATTTAATACAAAAATATAATCCTTTTACAGGAGTAGGAGCAGGTCTGTATGGACATTTTCAAAACTTAGGTGATATAAAAGCAAACGCTCCTAATCAAAGAGATTATAATATTGAAGCTACAAGAGATTTTTGGAGTAATCTATCTAACAATATACAAAATCCTGTTACTCGAGGAATTATGGATGTTACTTCTCCTGCTTTATCATTAGTTACGAGTCCAATTTATGATGCAATGCAAGCAGGCATACGAACTGTATATGATACTAACACTGGAGAATTTAGAGGGCCTTTGGATAATTTTGATATTACCAATACAATGAATCCAGATTATAAAGGAAATCCTACTCCTGGATTTTTTACTAGGTTAGATCAAGAAAATCCTATCTCAAGTGCATGGGAAAGATATCTGGGAGCAAGCAAACATCTTTCTGAAAAATATCCTAACGCTTCTAATAGTTTAGCTAAAGCATGGAACGCTATTAAAAATGAATTTGGTGGAAGTGCTCAAGCTGCAGGAATACCAATTAAGAAGATTACACAAGATGAAGAAGAACCTTATGATTTTACTGAACGATTAATGCGAAGAGGAGATTTTAGACCTAGTTCATCCTATCCATCTTACAATGCATGGCAAATGCGTGCAGCGCAAGCACCGGGATTAAAAAGAAATATAGGAAGAGTTATGGATTTTTTAAGAGGACCAGGAACACGATTAACTCCGGCACAACAAAGAGCTAATCAAAACTATATGACTCAACAACGTATAACAAGAAATCCACAAACAGGGAGAATGCAAGGAGGATTATTTGCAGGACAAAATGCACCTGGAACATCTTTCTTTGGATCTAAAACCTTTCAAGAAATGGCAAATAAACAAATTGCAAAATATGGAAAAACAGCACCTAAAGCAAAAGTTGACGCATGGAAAGGTGTAGTCACAAGTGGAAGAGATCCAGGAACAGGTACTTCATATACGGGGCATGGAAAAAGTGGAATGGGAAGAAGTGCCGATCGATTTGCAGCTGAGGGAGGATTAATGACATTATGGCAAAGATAGTACAGGTATTAACAAGAGCAGCACAAGAGTATGATCCAGTAACGGCTAACTCTTTAATCAGAGATTTAGACTCGGTGCTACAGAAGCTGAACACCACGTATCAGGAAGATCTTAAACAGGAGATAGAAGCTAAAAGCTTCTTTATGGCATAATGGCTACTAATCAATATAAATTTTACGGAACAACCTTAACCACAACAGATGCAACCACCC
>Ga0080013_1003185_pt1 | contig 17753 bp, 20 predicted proteins | sample ETNvirenome_6_85_FD_69236 | JGI IMG/M metagenome (GOLD analysis project Ga0080013, IMG submission 69236) | Marine viral communities from the Pacific Ocean - ETNP_6_85 (SPADES assembly) (version 2) | ecosystem: Environmental > Aquatic > Marine > Oceanic | place: Pacific Ocean | collected 2013-06-19 | reverse complement strand
TATTTTTTTCAACCGAGCTTTTGTCATTTTTGTTTCACTCACCAAACAATTTACAAACATTTGTTGCAATTGCTCGATAGCTTCCATCTCATTTAGCATGTTGTGAAGGTCTCCTTGGTTGCCCCCCACCACGGAATGAATCATAACGCGGCAGTTTTTTGCGATCTTTCTCTCGCCCTTCGTCCCGGCTGCCAACAATAACACTCCGGCTGACATAACTTTGCCGAGTCCGATTGTGCGGACTACTACATCTTCGCGAACTAATCGCATTACATCGTAAAGCGCAAACATGTCGTCAGCGGAGCCTCCGTAGGTGGAAAGATAAAAGTCAATGGGTTTCTTGTCTTCCTCTTTTTCTTTTTTCTTAACCTCCTCGGCCAACATCAAAAGAGCATGAACTAATTCTGCAATCTTATCTTCTACAACTTCGGCAAACAAGCCAAGCAAATACGAGTCGGGCTCTTCTTCCGAGGCGACTGCTTGTAGCGAAGCGGCATCGACAATTACTAATCTTGGCTCTTCTTCCTCTTTTTCCTTCCCTGTGACAAACGTGCCAATTGCTTCTTTAATTCGGTCGATCATCTTTGCTCCTTATGAGAAATTGTGCGGCGACGTCTTTATGTGCTTCTAAAAAAGTCATTGCGGTTCTCCAATCATCAAACTCTATCACTTGCTTAAAAAAATCTGGGTGTGATTCTATTAGTTTTTGAATGGACCGCTTTTTATAGTAATCTATCTCTTCTTCCATTAGAAAAGAGAAGGCCGTAATATTATGGTCGGTCTCTTCCGACTCGACCATTTTTTGCATTCGATAAGCCTTGGCATAATAGAAATCTTCTAATGATTTCGTTAGAATTGCAAGGGCTGTGATGTGAGTCGTCTTTAGAGCAATAATGCTAGTCCGTGTCGCATTATAAAAATAAAACGTTTTGCAGGTTATATAACCTAGGATAAACGCCAATGTAAAAAGTAACCATTCCACATTTTCTTCCAATATAAATTAACCACCGAAACCAATGGCCTCAGTGGTTAATATAACTGCTCGCAAAAGCTTTGTCAAGTTTATTTTTGAGTTAGACGCTTAAAGATGCGTTCGGCCAACTGCTCGGCAACAGCTTCCTTGCGCTTATCTGCGGTCAGACGTGCTGCTACGCGGCGGGAAACCTCTGCGACAATGGCATCATGTTCTTCAAGGCCTTGAAGGCCCGCTTCGCACTCTTCATCGCCAGGAACACATTCGCCCTCGGGCTCTCCAAATTCGCCCTCTCCACCGAGTTCAGCTTCAAATTCGGGGCCTCCAAATGCTTCAAGCGGGTCATCTTCGCCAGGTTTGCGCAATCTCTGCGGCCTTCGCTTGTTGATATTGGCTCCGGTCCGATCCCCCGGACCGGCCCACTGCTCTTTAAGACCTAGCTCCTTCAGGGCGCGCTTGATAGTGCGCTCCATCAGTTCGTCTTCTTCTCCGGGGAGGCCGCCCGCGGGAGGAAGTTCGCCTTCTTCGCCTCCAGGCAACGGCTCTTCTAATTCGGCGCCGGCTTCGAGTTCATCACCCCCTTCTTCGGCACCACCCTCTACATCAACCTCAACACCGAGTTCATCGGCAACAGCCTGAACAACGCGGGCAAGGACTGCTTCGTTCGGTTCAGCGCCTTCAAGGCCTTCTTCGTCTCCCATGGGTACTTCATCCTCGGGAGGAAGATCATCAACGGGTGCCTCTTCCGCACCCATATCCATTTCCATCTCATCTTCTTCGGGAGGAAGCTGCTCTTCCAGAGGATTATTTGTGAAATAATTTTCACTCAGCGGGCCAAGATTAGCCAGCTTCATGAATTGCCGAACCTCACCTTCCGATAATAGTTTTTTACGAGCCATTTAGTTTTCTCCTTGAGCATATATATGCTAACTCAAAAATAAATAGTTAGGTGTTTGGATAAAGTCCAAAAAAAGGAGTTTTTATAGGTCTGGGTGCTCTTCAGCAATGATATCAAAAATGTCTACTAATTGCTGATCTGACAGTCCTATGTCGTTCGCTATTTGTTTTCCCTGATCTCGCAACCGTTTCGTTTTAGCTTTTCGTGATTTTGATTGCTGCTTAACTTCATCAATATAAGATATAATTCTTTCGTCTTCCTCAAGAAAAGCAGTTATTATATGTCGAAAAAAAGCAGACTGGCTCAAACCTTCTTGCTTAAGCTTAATAATTAACTTTGCCTGTCGGTGATCGTTTTCCGTAAACACAATCTTTTTCGTTAGTTTCCCATAATCAATTTTATTAGACATTACCGGTCCCTCGTTAAAATATGAGTGCGGCTTTCCGATAAACCAGATGTAGTCTGCTGCAGAAATTCTGCTTTTGCTTGAAGACCTTCTAGTGTTCTTGCGCCAGTATATGAAAAGCCAGAACGAATTCCTCTTTCCAGATCTTCTAAAACGGGACCTACTTTACCCTGATAAGGAACGCGAGAAGCGACACCTTCAAGCGAGGAATACTTGCCCTTCCAGTCTGCTTGGGCCTCCTTGGAGGCCATTCCGCGATAACTTTTCCAAGCGTTGCCATTGGCTTCACGAAACAATTCTCCAGGCGCTTCGGTAGTGCCAGCGAACAAAGAGCCACACATTACTGCGTCTGCTCCGGCCGCAAGGGCCTTAACAATGTCTCCTGAATTCTTAATTCCTCCGTCAGCAATAATGGCAACGTCGCGATCAGTTTGGGCACAGTCAAGAATAGTTTGCAAGCCCGGAACGCCGTGGCCCGTTTGAACGCGGGTAGAACATATAGAACCCCCGCCTATATTACAGCGTACAGAATCTGCCCCCCAATCAGCTAGGTCATTTAGCCCCTCAAGGGTTGCAATGTTGCCTGCCATAATATGAATGTCATTTCCAAAGATTTTGCGAAATTCATAGAGGGCCGACTTCATAAGAATATGGTGGCCGTGAGCAACATCAATGCATAAGAAGGTCGCACCAGCATCAAAAGCCGCTTTTGCGCGATCAATAAAGTCGCCCGTTACGCCGACTGCTGCGCCAATGCTAATGTTTCCCCCTTTGCTTCGGGCTGCATCGATATGCCTTGCTTGTCCCTCTATAGAATTATAGCGGTGAACGATGCCTACGGCTCCATAAGATCCAAGGGCCAAGGCCATGCCGCCTTCTGTTACAGTGTCCATCGGAGACGAGATAACAGGAACATCAAGGAGCAATCCATTGCCAAGGTTGGCTGATATGTCAATTTCTGCGCGCGATTTAATGTCTGAATATTGTGGCTTAAGCAACACATCGTCGTAAGATAGTGTTTTAGTCATTAGTTATTTCCTCAATAAAATTCTTGATATCTTTTACATGAAACCAAGTGAATTTGTTAGGTCTTTGAGGGTCTTGCAATTGTTGGATGTTTGGGTTTTTTTTAGTATTCTTTATTGCTATGATGCTTGGAACACCATTAAATCCTATTCTCGTTTCCATGGATATATCGTCTTGAATGTTAAAGGCAAAAAAATGAAGATTTTCTTCATCAGTATAGTCTTGTGATAGTTCTTCATAGTAATCTTTTAGAGCATGGCAATAGTGACAGTCATTGGCATAAAATTTGATAATACAAGTGGCCGCATTATCAAAGCGGCCATCTATCATTTTTTTAAGTGCTTCAGTAGATAATCTCTCAATCATTTTCTAATGCTTCCTTTGTTTTGTTGATACATTTCGGGCAGAACAAGCGTACTTGTTGTTTCTCTTGGTGTACTACTACACGCCATGAGAATACCATGGACTTATCTGTCTTGTCGAATGGTTCTGCGCATGTGGTGCATGCGTCTGGCATTTGATTGAACATGAAAATTTTTTCGGAAAGATTTCGCTCGCTGGGAGTTAATTTCTTTTTAACCTTTTCTGCTTTTCTGCGCTGTTTTCTATTCATCTACTTAGCGCGCCCATTTGCGGGGTGGTGGGCCAACCCGCGGGACGTTTAGAGAATATCGCAACTGCCGAAGGAAAAGGTGCGGAATTTGTTTGGCTGCCAAACTTTAATCTTCCTTTGATAAAGAAAACCATTTCTGCTTTCATTACGTAATCGTGCCAATATTTTGTGTCAGTACGTGCTGGAATCAACATCACCACCTTAGTGTCGGAATCTTGTGCCTCTTCGTAGCCTTTCTTGATCCACGCATCAATGCCGCGGCCATAAGGTGGGTTCACAAAGACAGTGTGTCCTTGCCAGCTTTGCGATAAGCCATCGTCCTCTTCGGTAAAGAAGGTTTTACATTTTGTGTTGGTTGCGTTGGCACACGGATCTAAATCAAAAGGGCCAAATCTCCAATTTAGTTTGTCGAAAAAATCTTGGGGAGTCGACCATTCGCCCGTCTTGCTCGAAAACATAACTACTTGTGTTGCTTTGTTCATCCAGTACTCCCTAGGGCTCCATCACCTCTATCGCTAATAGTCATTGGATATTCGCTATAGAGCGCCTCCGAGGCTGTCTCTTGCGGTCGAAAATGTATGACAGGGGTTAGCACCAGTTGTGCAATTTTTGTGCCGGGCTTAATATATTGAGTAGCTGAACCCACATTATGAAGGTTAATAAACACTTCCCCTTCATAACCTGAATCAACCACGCATGCGCCCACTACAAGGCTGCGCTTTGCAGCCATTCCGGATCGGTTCTTCACTTCAAGCATATATCCATGGGGCACTTCAAACTTGAGACCGGTGGATAAAATCCTACTGTCTCCTGGTTGAAGACGACATTTATCTTCGATATTGTCGGGACAAAAGTATACATCGAGTCCTGCGTCCGAAGGGTTTGCGCGGGTTGGGGTTGTAACCCCTTCCCGTACCTTTGAGTATCGTATAATCATGGAGTACTATTGCCTCCGCTAATCATTTCAAAGTTCTCTACCACTTCATCGATGTTAAACTTACCCTTGTAAAGGCGATACGCCTTCACTGCTGCTCTAATCTCGTCGGTATTTAACCAACTATTCTCGCGGAATTCTCTCCGCAAGTCTCGGCGTTGTTCCTTATAGGGCTCCATCGCCTCTTCAATTGCTGCCAAAGAGCGAATATACTCCTTGACATACTTCTTTTTTTCATTGTGGGTATTTGCCACGCTTGCCTCCTTATGGCTACTAATAATATAACAAATTATAGCCGGGATGTCAAGCTTTTATTTGCCTTGGCCTCGATATTTTTTCTTATATTTCTTGCCCCCGCCATGAGGCCCGGGACTTCCATATTTCGTATTGGTGGAATGTCCATTATAAGTTTTCTTCGGGTTCCTAATGGATGAACCCTTCTTGGTATGCTTGCTAGATGCCATTTTTACTCCTATTTAAAATCAAATTTAACTCTGGTTTCAATCTTTAGTGTTGGGATGTGAAGATGATTGGTCAGGTTGTGTTTTAAACACTCAGCGGCCTCTAAAAACCAATCAGCATGGCTTTTCTCGTGAATGATGTCTAAAAAATAATCTTCGTGGTGGCCACAGTTTTTGGCCATCATCTTATAAACTTTTTGATTGAGTCTCTCGGTTTCTTCCGCATCTGCTTTGACGTCTTCTACTTTTCCAATAGTCATTGACGAGACATCATGAATCATTAAGGTAGCGTCCGGATCCATATAGCGCATCCCTTCTTTGCCAAAGCTAAAGAGTAGTGCGCCGCATGACATTGCCTTTCCTTGGACAATCGTGGCCACCGGAATACGAGAATGTTGTATATCTGAAATCATAGACATTAGGCTATATACTTGCCCGCCGTAACTATCTATAATTACTGGGAGAACTGGTTGGCCTGTGTTTTGAGCTTTGCTTACGTTTTCTGCAAACTCTTTGGCAGCGCTTTCATCAAATTTTTTTACGCGGATAACAATAGGTAAATCATCAATAAGCTCTCTGTCTTTTAACAAAGGACTAAAGTTTTTTATGATGTTCATATACTAACTATCCCAATAGTCGAAAGTTGTGCCTAATAGATCTTGAAGAAAATCCCCATTGCTCGTCGTAATCTAAGCGTGTTAGGTATGGGCGATTGATATGAATTATATCTTTTTCTGGCCGTACACCCCAACATCTAATGCGCGTGGTTTCATTGTTACTATCAATAACCTCAAGAATCCAATACATTTTTCCATTTTTTGTTTTTCTCGGTATAATCTTACGAGGAATAAACCAACACAACTGTAGCTCTGGGTCGAATTCAGAAATAGGAGGGACAAATTTTTCTTGAAGTTTCTCTACTGTTTCTGTTTTAATAACAAGGTTGATGGGAAACACGCCTGTAAGCTCTGTTTTAAATTGAATGATTTCTTCTTCTGTGAAATCTCCCTCTGGCTTGTATGTTTCCATGTTCTCAATTAGTTTTTTCAAAGTCTTTGGACGATCAACTACGCAAGCAGACCAAAAATGTTTGCGACCAATAAATCGATCATCCATAATATCATCTAAGGCACCGCCGCGGCAGAGAGCATCTAATGCCTTTTTATTAAATTTGCTATACGAAACTCCTTCTCGAAACAACAAATCTTCTGCATTTTTAAAGGGTCGGTGCTCAAGAATCTGCTCAATTGCTGACATACCAAGTCCCTTAATAGAAGTGAGCGGCTGAATAAGCATCTTGCCATCTTCACTAATCTCCCATACGGTTCCAGATTTGTTAATATCTAGCGCGGCGATCTTGAAACCATAGCGCTTTGCGATATTGATTGCCTTTTCTTTTCTTGTCTCGGGCTCTTTGTCCAAGAAGGCGGCCATCCACTCAGAAGGATAATAATTCCACAGCCACGCGCACTGATAAGAGATAATGCTATAACTCACAGCGTGCGACTTGTTAAAGCCATAACCAGAGAAATACTCAAACTTATCCCAAAGAGCTTCTGCCTCGTCTCGGTTAATGCCCTTGGCCGCACACCCATCAACAAACTTAATTCTAAGTTTTGTTTTAATGCCGCCTTTGCCTGTTCCCTTTTTAGTGAGAACCTTGCGCAACATATTGCCTTCGTCAAGAGTAAGACCACCAAGTCTGTGGGCTAGCAAAGCAATCTGTTCCTGAAAGATGAGAAATCCAAACGTTTCTTCGGTAATCTCCCGGGCCTCCTCTGATAAGTACGATACATATTGAGGATGATTCTTTGCTTCTACATAATCAGAATCAACACCAGCCGATAGCGGGCCCGGACGGAAAATAGAAGTTACAGCAGAAATATCAATGATGCTAGTTGGTTTGGCTCTAGTGCAAAAGCCTTGGGCGCCTTGTTCTGTAAACTGGAATACTCCGGCCCATTTTCCGGTGTGAAAAACATTCTTATAAACTATCTGATCGTTGAAGTCAATTATATCTGGATGAATATTTTCATTATAAAATCTCAACACATCTTCGAACGTCGGTTCTTCAATATTGTGATGCCGGCGCAAAATATGTTCAATACAGCCTTCCATCATCTTGAGTGTGGAAAGCCCAAGCAGGTCAAACTTAATGAATCCCATTGGCTCCAAATGGCGAACATTTTGGCCCTCGCTCCATGGTGATTGACGCACTCCACCGGAATTAATTAATGGCATCCGGCGATCTAAGTCTTCCGCGATAACTACTCCTCCTGCATGGCGTGAACATGATCGCACTTGTCCCACAAGCCCTTCAACACGAGCCTTCACTTCGGGATACTTCTGAAGAAAGCTTTGGAGAGTGACAGAAAACTCCATCACCTCTTCCCACGTAGGCGCGTAGACGCCGGCTTTAATGCCGTGCTTCTTCTTGGCTTCGGGTGTCGCTTCACGGATCATCACGCCGGTAACGTTATTAACCTCGGTAAAGGGAATGCCATAGAGTTTCGAAATATCTTTAATAAGAGATCTCAATTGCAAAGTGTTCCAGTTTGAAATCGGAGCTACGCAATCTTCGCCCCACATCTCAACCAGCTTCTCTTTTAGAACCATGCTGTCGGACACATCGTAATCAATATCGGGGTAGTCGGTGGCATCCGAGCGCAAAAAGCGCGAGAACAGGAGCCCATGTCTAATGGGATCAACCTGAGTAATACCAAGACAATATGCGACGAGGGAGCCAGCGGCTGACCCTCGGCCTGGGCCAGCGAGCATCTGCTTCGTTGCTTCGTCAGCAATCGCTTTCATGGTCAAGAAATATTTAGAAAATCCTCGGTCATCAATAACATCTAGTTCTTGCTTTAATCTCGCAAGATATTCCGGGTTGTCATTTAATCCCTTTTGGCGCAAGCCTTCGAGAGCGTAATTTACTAAGGCCTGTGTTGCCGTTGTGCCCGCGGGTACAACAAAGTCTGGCAGGCGCACTGTTGTATCTGGGAAGAAGCTTTCGATGCGGTCATGGGCAATATGATATGTCTCGGTGATGCTGTTCATCACTAACTCATCATCATACTCAAAACCGCTACTTTTACAATAATTCTTATAACTCTCCCACATTTGATCGCCATTCTTAGGATACAGTTCGTAGCCGATTTCCTCTACGCCTGCAGGCAATTCTGCACCCTCACCCCAGGATGGAGTTCCTTTCCCAAGCCAGCCCAGACGCTTGTATAACTCGCGATCCTTCCATGCGGTAGGACTCGGGTAATGGCTGTCGGCTGTGGAAATCAGCTTCATATTAAACTCTTCAGAAATTTGAATGATGAGCTGGTTAAGTTCGTGCTGCTCTTTAATGTTGTTCCACTGTAGCTCTCCATACCAGCGATCTCCGAAGATCGCTTGCATGCGGCGTGTGGTTTCTCTCATGGCATCGAGGGCCGCTTCACGGTCAACACCGGTGCGGTTGCCCTCGTCATCATAGGTTCCATTCTCCCAATAGTTTCCAGCATAGACACCGCCGAGACAGGCAGACGCAGCGATGACGCCTTCGCCATACTTCTCTAGCAGTGCGTAATCCATGCGAGGATAACGATAGAAGTTATCGCTCTTGTAACTCTCGGACACCAACTTGAAAAGGTTGTTAAGCCCTGTTTGGTTTTGGGCCAGAAGAATAAGGTGGCGCCGGCGCCGTAAAAGATTTTGAAGGCGTTTGCTGTCAGTTTCATCTTCGACAGTCGCTGCTGACGCTGCGCTCTGTTTTGCCGAGCGCGCGCGTTTCTTGTCGGCCATGGCCTTTTCATATTCTTCGTGCCATTCTTCAATGGAGGGAATAAAATACGCTTCCACTCCAAAAATAGGCTTAAACTCTTTGCCCTCTGCGTGCATCTTTTTGGCGTGCAACACCTGATATGCTAGACCATTCATATTTCCATGGTCCGTTAATGCTAGCGCATCACTCCCATTCTCATATGCAAAGTCCATATGTGCTTGCGGATAGCCAATGGCATCAAACAGCGAACCCGCCACGCTGTGGGCATGCAGCCCTACGAATTTAATCGTCATCTATTTCTCCCTCTCTATATGGTAATTTAACATGAATATGGGCCTTTGTCAAGTTATTTGATGGCTTTTGTATAAAATTTTCTGAACCCATAAATGCCTGATATTGTTGCCATTTTGAGATATCATAGTACCACTCTACTTCTTCTCTATGGGCGTTTGTCGCGCTCACCTTTCCAAAGATGGTATCAAAGTCAAACTGACGCGCAGACCAGCGCTCCTCAAGAGGTAATTTTTTTTGGGGGTATTTTTCATCTGGGCCCGGGTTTAAATACTCGCGTGTGGTGGTTTTATTAACATGACGTCGACACTGGATAAAGTCTTTTCCAAACATGGTAAAGGCCAACGGCTTGTTGTTTTTTACTGTTTGGCCTTCATGCGTTAAAAAAAAGTTGTTTTCAAAATCTGAAATTTTTGCCCGCAATTTTCTTAGCGAATATACATTATAGGCGCTCATTGGGAATGTGACAAAATACTTGTCTGGCACTACCCACTGAGAGATAATATTAGACACTCTCCAGGCCGAATAGATCCCATGTAAAACAGACCATCCATAGGAATCTCGTCGGTCGCGATCTTTGGGGTGGATAGGCACATAATATATAGGAATCTCTTTGCGCTCTTCACTCGGAAACATGCTATGCCTGCGATAATAATATACTGGATCATATGCCCACTCTCCTATGACCTTCTTTATCACAGGCGCAAGGTCATCGTTAGCTACAATCCATATAGTTTGACAGCCTGCGACAGCACATTCAAAAACCGCTTTTTGAATCGCGGTAAATCCCGGATCAATGGGCATCAGGCACTCAGGAATGGGTAAGTCAAAATCAGTCTGCAAGTTAGCTAAAGGTATAATTCCAGCAAGATGTATGTGTCTGCCATCACTCATAAATTCTCTAAAAGTCTATGGTATCCCACACAAGCCGCCGGTAAATCTTTGAGTAAATCTGCTTCCTGAATTGTTGGAATCTCGACCGCTGGGATGGATGGCTGTGCGCCTGCCAGTTTCTGGCGCCTCTCGCGGCTAATGATAGTCGTTCTAAATTTGTAATATTTGGGTCTCCCCGTGGGAGAATAGCCATTAAATAACCCCTTCATTCCGCGCTCTTCCATTTCAGCTATCATTTTAAATCTTGCCATTGTCTGGGAATAATCAAAGCTTAATAGCTGTTCTTCGGTGAGGGTGGAAACTAAACAAGCATCCTTGACAGCAGAGTTGCCGTCAATGCGATCTGTAGGATAAAACCAGATTTTGCTGACAAAATCATCCGGGGTTTCAATGAGATCGATTTCATGCTTTCCTCCACGATTAAATGCTATCCAATCATAACATGTATAGAGAGGGTTGGCAACTGTTTTTTCTTTTACTATCCCTGAACAGTTCTGGTCCCCGAAATAATAAGCTTTTGCAAATTTGATCTCTGCTATTTTGGAATACTCATTAGAGCACACCAGGGTTTCTCCATTGTGACGTATATTGTCACAAAAAGTACTTAAAGGGGCGCGTCCTGATAGGGAGATCAAGAACAACAAGCGCTCCCAAATTAATTCTTTGGCGGCTCCAACGTTAATGTTATCTGTGTGGGTTAGAAGGGTGTGTGGGGGGCTGTCTATATGTAAAGAAGATAAGTCTATGCAGGGGGGGCAATAATCAAAGCGAAAAGGGCGCGCCAACTGAGTATAAAAAATGGGCAATTTGTTATTAAAAGCAAACAAAACAGCCGATAAATCACTGCCTATTACTATCTCTTCATACTCAAGAAAGGGGGTCGTCTTCGCAGGCGCTGCTGGCGCCATGGTATTCTCCAATCTCTTCACTCTCCACCTCTTCTAATAGGGTCTTAATATCTAAATTAGCGCAGTCTCGTTTGGTTTTAGAGACATGATAATGGCTCGCGAATCCTTTAAAGTCTCCATACTTGACATTTTGCTCATAGTTTGTGGATGTATTTCCAAACTGTGTGAGCGGCGCCAAGTAAGGAAGATCGAGCCCCTGGTGAATAGCTTTCCATAAAGCTTTCAAGGCTCTAATTTGTACAGGATAAAAATCAAGATAAGGATCTATATCTTCACCATGGCATCTAGAATTTTCTATTAAGGGGCGTTCGCCGTGTCCATTTTTAATATACCAGTCTTGGTATTTGAGATAATAGGCGTTAGAGATCTCCACCCCCACAGAGGCGCGATTAACGCGCTCGCTGCCGGCATGCCAACATCCATGTTGCATATCTGCAGCTTGATATATCGTGCCGTCATTGTCAATCATAAAATGTACTGAAATCCCTTTTTTATCTAGAACGCTTTGACAGGAGCGAGAAGTTAAACAGACATCCCAGTGGTTTATAAAAAGACGAATCTTTCGTTGGGGCCTCCCAGTATAATCATAGTATGTGCCGGCGTTTGCTTTGAGGCCACCACTTTCCGACCATAATACTACTTTATCCCATTTAATGGGTATAAAATTTCCATTATAAACGATATAGTTTGAATAAGCTGGGGAATCTGTGGGTTTGTGTTCGCCGATTTCGGCTTGGCGCTCCGTCCATATGCGCCGGAAAGTCATTGGACCCACGAGCCCATCAGAAGTGAGGTTCTTGTCTCGTTGCCACTTTTTAACTGCCCTTACGAGCTTGTCGTCAAAGTATTTCTCTCCAAACCATGTAGGATCCCACCCTAGATTCGCACCCGAAGACTGATTATAAAAGTTTTTATCAATGGGCATTCCATCGGGCCCTCCCGTTATTCCGTAACAATTCCTATAATATAATTATCTAGAACTACATTAATCGTCTCATTTTTCGTGTTAATCTCTTCCACCATTGACTTGTCGACAATGATTTGAGCGCCGGGGTAAAGCTCGTCTTTGAAGCGAACATCGCCTGCCCACTCCATTACGGTGGCCATTACATAGCGCTCTTCTTTGGGTTTAAAGTCGGCCGGCAGCATAATTCCACTTTCGGTGCTGGGCTGTGGGGTGTTAGGTAATTGAATTGAAAGATATCTATTAACTGGTTTGAACAAATGTCACCTCCTAAATTGTGCATGTGTCGTTCGTACAAAATTTGGTGCCGCTTCCGCCATCGTGGTCGTCCATACGCCTCAAGGGTGTGATGACGGCACTCATCTTTTCATAAGTTTCTTTAGTAATCGATTCATAAGGAGCCTGCACATAACCCGTTTCCTCATACTTGAGGAACGAGACAGCTTTAAGGCGCGTTTCATACATCTCTAGCGCATCCTTAATCTGGTGAGCTTCCTCTTCTTTGAAAGTAACAGTGACAGACACAGAGTTATCGGCCCAGTAGTGTTGGTATTGGGCTGCAATTTCAAGCTGCTCCCACATGCTGACATCTCGCTTGCTTTTAGTAAAGTGTGGTTCATGAACCGGGAACTCCACCACCATCGTGCGTGGAGAATACTTGTCCTTTTCAATAGTATATCCGGCCCTGCGTAGTTTGTCAAGTACTTTTGAGTCTTCGGAGAATCGAATACGTCGAATATAGTATTCGTCTTCGGGAAAGTGAATGCCGGGAGTGGAACCGTTCAGGAGTGATACTGTACCTGATGGCTTGATTGAAGTGGTGCGGATAGACTTAGGAATACACAACCAATTGGAATATTCTTCGTCCAACTCTGCCACATATTGATAAGCGCGGTCACACCACTGATACATTTCACGACGGCCATGCTTCTGGAAAGCTTGGACAACGCCGGACTGTGACAAGCCGATGCGTCGGTTCTTTAGCATCTTCGCGTTGGTCTCGGGCCAATGAGTATTGGAGAGGGTGATGGTCTTGCCATAGAGGTAGGCGATCTTTAATGTTCTCAAGTAATCTTCAAGATTATCATGGCGTGCTGGGAAGGTTTCTACCAGACAGCACAGTTCTGCGTCTTCAAGCTGTTGCTCTACGCAGGGATTAAAGCCGGCAACGTTAGTGTCGTCAAAGCGCTCCCCATCTTTAAAACGGCCGCGAGTGCGGGCATTGTCGAGCCAAATATATCCAGGCTCTCCATTGGCTTGGCTTTGCGCAGCATGCCATGTATAGTCCATGCCCACCACGGCGTGGAAAGAGTTGTTTGATCCCCACCGGTGATGATAAAGCTTTTCATCATCATTCTTCATCTCCAAGTATAATCTATCGTCATGTCGCCCCATGGCCAACGCAGCAGATCGACGGACATTGCCCGACACGACGCAGCGACCGATAAGGTTCTGGGTATCGACGATATCGACCGAGGTAATGGCTTCGCCCACCTTGTCCTTAAAGAGCTTTACAAGGTTTTCATGTAGTTCTTTAAGGGGTCCATGTCCACTAGACGTACCCCCAAAGCCACTGATGAGGGCGCCCGCTGGGCGGATGGCCGAATAATCAAACTTGGGCACCTTGCCCCCAAAGAAATATCCATTGAGAAGAAGGTGAACAGAGTCTACCCATCCTTCACGAGAGTCGTCAATGACGAGAGTGTCGTTAGTGTGTTGAGGCTCTTTAATGGCGAGGGTGCCGGAACCCTCGGTGTCAAAGCCGACGCCGATGCCGAGCATCAAAGCATCCATCATCCACGCAAAAAGATAGCCCCCCTTGTGAGAGAGATCTTTGGTAGAGCGGAACGCACAATTAAAAAGTCCTGCGGCAGTCTTTTCTTCAACAAACTTAGTGCCCATCATCCACAGGCCGCGGCCGGGTGGGGTCCACTTCAGATTGAACAGACGATCATAGGCTTCTTTGGCTGTGCGTTGGGCTTTTGCATCGTTCCACTCAAGGCCAAGCAGGAACACATGATCCTTTTGCATGGCGAACATGCCTTCGATGACTCGCTTGCACGTTTGCCACCACTCTTCCGACCCTGTGGCCTCTGGATCAAATTCATTTAAGCGCCGCGAGTAGGTACGCTTAAAGGTAACGTATCCTAACGGGCCCCATGGAACTTTTTTTGTTGTGTAAGGCTCCAAGAATGTATCTGATAATCTGAATCGGCGAATGTGGGTTCTCATCTTCTCTATTTCCTTTTTAGTTTAGTATATTTCTGGCGCAACAATTCTTGCTGTTGTTGTACTCCTAGCGCTACGGGGCTTGTTGCAACTCCGGTAGCCATTGTCGGCATCTGCGCTTTTGGGAGGATCTGAATCTTGACGGTGGCAGTGTCCATAAAGATAGGGTAAATAATGCCATCTGGTCCATTGCGGTTTTTGGCAATAAAAATTTTGCCTTGGTTGTTCTGCTTATCTTCAATCGTGCGTGAGATCGAAAAGATGAAATCGGCGACGAAACACTTGTTAAAGGCTTCAGAAATCTGCTCCATCGTAATGACTTCGGCGTTGAGGCCTGAACGGTTGGTCTGCGAGGCAGTCCAGATGGGACACTGAAATTCTGTGGAGAGGGCGCGTAGCTCCTCATAAATTGACTCAAGTTCGTTTCGTTTCTCCTTGCGCACAATTACCGGCTTAAGTAGATCGGCATAATCCACAATAATAAGTCCCGGTTTAATATCTCTTTTAATAAGGCGCGAAAGGTGTGATCGTATGGTATTAGTGGTAGCTGATTTAGTAGGATATTCTTTAACAATCAGTGCACCGTCAAGCTGCGTGACCTCTTCATAGATCTCCTCTTTAAAATTGCGGATGTCAGAGAGAGGGTAGCCAGTGATGCAGCTATCGTAGCGCGTCCCAATAATGGTGTCCTGTAGTTCTAAAGTATAATGAACAACAGTCTTGCCTTCCTGGATCGCCTGGGCGCCCAAGTGAACGAGGGCCATAGATTTGCCAGCGCCGGTGGGGGCAATAACAACGCCCAACTCGCTCTTGCCCAAGCCGCCACCAGTAATGGTGTCAATCTCTTTCCACCCAGTAGTAACAGGAGCGCGGTGTTTGAGTTTAAAACGCTCCTCAAAGTCGGCGAGATAATCATAACCAAAGTTATTCTCGGAGCCGAGCTTAAGCGCATCGTTAATGACAGTAGAGATCTCGTCAAAGGAGCAGTTCTGTAAAAGCCCTACTGATTTCATCATGGCTTCTTTAAGATTTTGCTTCCGACAAAAATCTAGGGAAGTTTCTTTAATGTACTCGATGTCAGACATTTCACGAGTATGAATGCGTGCAAAGTATTCGCGTACTTGGTTTTGTAATACTTCGTCGTCTCCATCCATATCAGTGCGGAGAATAGTAATCATTGCTTCAACCGAAGGATGGGTGCCGTATTTAGTTCGATAGTCAATCACTTTGGAGACAAATATACGCAGATATTCAAGTTCAAGAAACTGTGTATCTAGTACTTCAGTAATCTGATCCGCGAACGGACGGTCTTCAAAAATAAGCTGTACTAGCCCCTCTTGGAAGGACTTACCGTACCTTCCAAAGTTCACGTTTTCAGTGAGCATCTATTCCCTCTCGATGGTGTATTGTAAGTATAACTGATTGAGCGCTAAAGTCAAATCAATTTTAAAATTTTTCTTCATTGGTGTCAACACAGTCCCTATTAATCTTGTTTAAGTTTTCCTTAAGAACTTCCCAATTTAACTCGCCGAAACCATCGGCTCGCATCATGCCAATGATCTCGGTTTTATTAAATTCGCACTCAAAGTTTTCAATAGTGTACTGAACGTGTTGTTTTGACTGCACGGACATCTGTGGCGCGTAGAGTTGCATCATCGTGTAGTTGTGTTCGATCAAGCTTTGGTTTTCCGCAATGTTCGTAAAGAACTTAAGCTTGGCTTTGCTTTTATCACAATATTCTACTACCTCATCAATGGTATAAGATTTGCTGTCGCTCAAAAAGTTTAATCTTTTGCCCACCGTGGCGAGCCCTGCTCCCTTGATACCCGGAAGGTTGTCGGAAGCATCACCAGCAATGGCGCGCGCCAGAGCCATATTGGTTGGGTGGATCCCTGTCTGTTCAATAATGCGAGACTTATTAAGCAACTCGTTTTTGGTAGGACGCAACAATACCGTCTCGTCATCACATAATTGCATGAAGTCCCGATCATTCGAAATGATAATCTTCTGCCAGCCCTTATAATAGTGCATGTGTGTGAGGTGTGCGATTACATCATCGGCTTCAATCTCTGGAATCATAAACTGCACGATTGGCATTTCGTTAAAGTATTCAATAACGCGGCTCTGCTGCCACATCTTGTTGTGCAACTCTTCGTCATCCGTAAGATTGTGGAAGGCCCGGTTTAATCTAATGGGCTTTCTGCCGGCTTTATAACTCTTATCTATGCTCTTGCGTTTCTTAGAACCGTTCGGTCCATCCCACACGATCACGATCTGATCGGGTTTAGTTTCTCGGACATGGCGCTGCAGGATCTTAATGAATCCTTTGATGCCGCCGATAGGATCTCCATTGGTGGAAATACTAGGGTCTACGATGTAAGCTCGCAGATACGCGTTTAACGCGTCAATAATTAATACTCTCTTCATAGCAAAAGCCCCGCCTGTTATATATAATATAGCATGCGGGGCTCTAGTTGTCAAGTCAAAAATGATAGATTTTATTTAGCAAATTTTAGGAAGATCTCTCCGTAACGCCTTCGTGCTTCGGCTGTGCTGGTGGGCGATGTTCTTACTCTGAAAATCATTTCTCTGTTTTCGTCCAATGCTGTGAACCGGTGTCTTGGGCCGCGCGCCATCTGTGTGTAAAACTCTTGCTTGAGATCGTTAATGGTAAACTTTTCGAATGACATATCAATGCCGCCGGCCGGCGTGATCCAATAGGCACCCTCGTCTTCACCATTGGGAGGCTTATAGAAAAAACTATCTTGACCATACTTGTCAGCTAGCTCCATTCCGTATTGTTTTAATTCTTCATGGTCTCGGCCTTTTTCGGGGCGTGCCATGACAATGATGGAATTCTCGGGACGGTCAGTGTCAACTTTAACTATCTCGCCTTGCTCATCTCGGACAGGCTTTTTGGTTTCTGGATCAATCAGATCTTCTTTATAGCCGCCGAGAGTGGGGAGATAGCCATAGCCAGCAGAACGGATGTCCGACTGAAGTTGCTTCATATTTGCAGCATTAACTTCATCTTGGGCGGCGGCTTCTTCTTCCGAACAATCCTGTCCTTTCTCTGCCTCGCAACTACGATCACTGGTTATAACAATATAACCCTTCTCGCCATAATCAGTTACTATCCTGCTAAACGCAGTTTCACTAAGTACGCGATACTTCCACCTGTTATCTCTAAGGTAGTTATTCCAATTTTCTAATAGTTGTTTCATCTGCACATCTTAAATAGTTTATAGTTCTATCTTTGGCTTTTTTAACGATATCTGCGTGCTGGTGGGGTTGGTCGGCCGCGGCCTTTGACATGGCGCACGTAAGTGTGCGGGTTGCGATTAAGCATGTGACGGGGAACAGTACGCAGATCCCAATACCCAT
>Ga0080013_1003184_pt1 | contig 17763 bp, 14 predicted proteins | sample ETNvirenome_6_85_FD_69236 | JGI IMG/M metagenome (GOLD analysis project Ga0080013, IMG submission 69236) | Marine viral communities from the Pacific Ocean - ETNP_6_85 (SPADES assembly) (version 2) | ecosystem: Environmental > Aquatic > Marine > Oceanic | place: Pacific Ocean | collected 2013-06-19 | reverse complement strand
ATGCTGACAGACTAACAAGAGAGCTTTACGAAGCAAGGGCTGACGCTCAAGAAGATAGGCAACACGCGTCCGTTATTAAGGCTCTGATGGGTATTGCTCGCATACATGGCTTAGATGTTCAGAAGAGTGAAGTAGATGTTAAGGGCAAGCTAGACGTGGTGACATTATTACAGCAGGGCCGTGAACGTGTCCGCGATAGTTGATAATGACGCGGCGCTGGCTAAGCAGGTTGCTAAATATTACTCTGACCCGCTCGGTTTTGTCATGTTTGCGTATCCGTGGACTACTGATAATTCGTTACAGGTTGTCAAACTCCCTGATAAATACAAAGAGCGTTTCAAATCAGAGTATGGGCCTGATCTATGGGCGTGTGAGTTTTTAGACGAAATAGGTAGGCAAGTCAAAGAAAACGGGTTTAATGGCATTGACCCCGTAAAGGCGCTGCAGTTTGCTACCAGCTCAGGTCATGGTATCGGTAAATCGGCCATAACCGCTTGGCTGGTTGATTGGATAATGTCAACGAGGCCATTTGCTAAGGGCGTTGTAACTGCTAACACCTATGACCAGCTATCGACTAAAACATGGGCAGAGATCGCCAAGTGGACTAAACGCTGTATCACTGGCTATTGGTTTGATGTGACCAACTCCAAGGGCCATATGAAAATGGTTCATAAAGAGCATCCCGAATCATGGCGCGTAGATGCTCAGTCGTGCCGCGAGGGCAATTCCGAGGCTTTCGCAGGCCAGCATGCGGCCAACTCCACCAGTTTTTATATTTACGATGAGGCTAGTGGCATTGAAGACGGTATATGGCAAGTGTCAGAGGGTGGATTAACGGATGGTGAACCAATGTGGTTTGTTTTCGGCAATCCAACAAAAAATAGCGGCAAGTTTTTCGAGTGTTTCAACCGCTCTAAGCACAGGTGGACGACATACCAGGTTGATAGCCGTGACGTGCAGATAACAAACAAGACTAAAATACAGCAATGGGTAGATGATGAAGGCGAAGACTCTGATTTTGTCCGCGTCCGTGTGCGTGGTGTGTTCCCCAGGTCTGGTAGTAACCAATTTATCAGTAATGAGTTAACCCGGGAATCCATGCACAGACAGGTCTCACCGGGGCTGGAAGACCCCGTTGTGATCGGTGTTGATGTGGCGCGTTTTGGTGATGACCAGACTGTTATAGCTACTCGAATAGGGCGTTGCTGTAATGTTTACCCGCTCAAGAAATATCGAGGTTTACCGACAGATCAAGTAGCGGCGCGTGTGTCTGAGTGGTGCGCGGAGTTACTCAAGCTGCACAATCTGACTGTTGATGCTATTTTTGTTGATGGTGGTGGTGTCGGTGGTGGCGTGGTCGATTATCTACGGGCGCTGGGGTACAAGATATTTGATGTCCAGTTTGGGGCTAAAGCGAGTGATTCCACACGCTATGCCAATAAACGCGCGGAACTATGGGGCAATCTCAGGGAGTGGATGGAAACAGGGGCATTGCCTGATGACCGAGACCTAGAAGCGCAACTAACGTCTATTGAGTACGGCTATACGTTAAAAGAGCAAGTGCAGCTAGAGCGCAAGGAGATAATGAAATCTCGGGGGTTAGCGTCACCCGACGAAGCCGAAGCCATAGCACTGACGCTGGCGCAGCCAGTCGCACCTAAGAACCTGTTAGCCAGGGTACAGAAACCACAAAACAATACCCGTGACTGGAATCCACTCGCCCGTGAAGGGGAGCCAGGCTATTTCAGTCGCTAGGGGTGTGCGTAACGCAGCAATCAGGGCATAGAATCATTGTAAATTGATACATGGTGGATTTTATGGCGTGGTATTCCAAATATTTCTCAGGTAGTTCTAGTAAGAGCAGTTCCAAGTCGGCAAACTGGCTATCATCTAGTACGCCAACAGAAGACCCTAGTCATGTGACAGTAGGCAAAGCGCCTCATGCCAAGATCGCAAAAGTTGATACTACAGCCAGCAAAGCAAAGAGCAGTCCGCTATCTCGCTTTGTTAATCAAGTACGATTTGGGATGAGTGACAGTGCTAAGACCGAGTATGACCGATTATCAAAAACGGTCTACAGTTGGGACAATATGGACGAGGCGGATAGGGTGCAAATGGCGCGTAAGCCGCAGATTATGGAGCAACTACCCCATGCATTCATTGACAATCCTCGCACACCAGCACAGGTGGCTTGGGCCAAGGCTAATCCCAATCACGGCAAAGACGGCAAATCCAAACAGCAATCAGTAAAACAACCTGTAGCTAGTGTGGCAGGTGGTGTAACAGACATTAATTCAGTCGACCCAACACTCCCTAGCTGGCAGAAAAAGCGCAATCCGGGGCAAAGGCGCTATGGATACGGGCGGCGCGGTACACAACTAACCGGCGCCGGCGGTATCTCTGACGATGCTCTGGCTATTGGTGTCAGCATGCTGGGTGGCCGCTAATGTATAACATGCAAAAAGACGAAAAGGGTAACAGCGTTAAGCGCCGGAGACTAACGGCGTTAAAATCTGAGCGCAGCAGTTTTAATCCACTCTACAAAGATATAAGCACGAATTTGTTACCTATGGCCGGGCGCTTTACTACGTCTGATCGCAATAAACGCCGTGATTCTACGATTATCGACCAAACAGGTACGAAGGCCCATCAAATCGCCGTTGCGGGGATGATGGGCGGTATGACTTCACCTGCCCGACCTTGGTTCCGTTTGCAGATTACAGACTCGCAGCTAAATGATTATGCGCCGGTTAAAAAATGGTTAGACGATGTTACAGGTGTTTTAAGGAGTATTTTTAACCGTTCAAATTTTTACCGAGCGCAAATAAGCACCTACCAACAAATTCTAGGTTTTGGCACCTCGGCAAGTCTGATCTTGCCTAGTTTCGATAATGTGATTCATTGCCACACTATGGCGGTGGGGGAGTATTGGATTGCTGCGGATAATTTGGGGCGAGTGGATACTCTCTATCGTGAATGGGATATGACTGTTGAATCCATAGTCGCAGAGTTTGGTTTAGATAATGTTAGTCGCAGTATCAAAGACTTATACGACAAGGGCAATTACGATGATTGGGTTACCGTGGTACAAGCTATTGAACCGCGCAAGGATAGGAGTCATACAAAGCGCGATAACCTCAATATGCCGTTTTCGTCTTGCACGTTTGAGGCCGGTGAAGGCAAAGAAGATGTTTATTTAAGAGAATCCGGGTTTAAGGCATTCCCGGCCCGTGTATCAAGATGGGATTTCTCAGGTGGTGATATTTACGGCACAAGCTGTCCGGGTATTGACGCATTACGTGCAGTCGAGCAATTACAGCACGAGTCCATTGACAAGTGCAAAGCCATAAAAAATATGGCTGATCCAGCCATTATTGTACCGGATACTATGGGGCTAGGGGATTATCTACCCGGTGGAGTTTCTACCTATACCGGCGATGGGGCGCAAAAGGTACAAAACGCCCGTGATGTACGCATAGATTTAAACGCACTGTTACTGGATATTCAGGACGTTAGGCAGCGTATTGATACCCATTTTTATGCTGATTTATTCCAGATGATAACCCGATCAACGGATAGACAGCGCACGGCTACCGAGATTGCCGAGCGTCACGAAGAAAAGCTGTTGATGCTAGGCCCTGTATTGGAACGACTACACCATGAAGACCTGGCCCCATCTGTTGAACGTACATTCCGCTATGCGTTTGATGCTGGCATATTGCCGCCAGTTCCGAAAGAGATGGAAAACGCTGACATTAAGATTGAATTTATTTCCGTCTTGGCCCAAGCCCAAAAAGCCGTGGGGTTATCTGCAATGGATCAACTATTAATGACCGTGGGTAATGTCGCACAGTTGAAACCTGACGTTATTGATAAGGTGAATGGTGATGCTTGGGTTGACAAAGCTAGCGATATATTAGGGGTTGACCCTGATCTGGTGGTGGCCAATGACCAGGTACAGCTAGTACGCCAAGAGAGGGCAGAACAACAGCAGGCGCAACAGATGGCAGATATGCTACCGAGTACCGCCCAAGCAGCCAAAACACTCTCAGAAACCAATACACGCGGCCCTAACGCATTGACTGATCTATACAGTCAAGTCTAGGGGTGTGCGTAACGAATGAAACAGGGGTTACAGTGTGAGTATGAAAGAGCGCGAATATGAATTAGAGGACGTAAAGGCGTTTATGTCTACCGAAGTGGGTAGGCGCTTTGTGGCCCGATTAATGGACATTGCAGGTATTCACCGTTGTAGTTTTACGGGTAATTCCACCACGTTTTTTAACGAGGGTAAGCGCGAAGTAGGCATACGGGTTTTTGCGGATATTCAAATAGCGTGCCCTGAACAGTACACAAAGATGCTAGATGAGTTCCGCATTTATAAACAGCAATTTAAGGAAACTGACAATGGCTGAAGAACAGAACACCGACACTGAGCAGCACGATAACACAGATGCTAGTGGAGATGAGACCCTTCTAACAGGAGGGGAATCGGCAGAAACCGAAGGTGTAACGTCTACTAATGAAGGCGAAACACTGCTAACGGGTAAAGATGAAACTGTAACGGGCGCACCTGATGCCTATACGGATTTTGAATTGCCTGAAGGCTACGATCTTTCGGATGAATTTGCCGAACATGCCAAGGCGCAAAACTGGACGCAAGAGCAGGCACAGCGAGAATTGGATCGTGATATTGCCAGCAATTCAGCAGTGGAGGCGCATGAGGCAAAGCAGGCCGATGAATTGAAGGCAATTAAGCAAGGCTGGATTGATGAAACGATGGCTGACAAGGAACTGGGAGGCGACAACCATAAGGAAGTTATGGCAGGCGCTAAACAGGTACTTGACCATTTTGGCTCGAAAGAACTGAACGCCATATTAAAACAATCGGGGCTTGGTAATCATCCTGCAATGATTCGGTTATTCCACAACATGAGAAGTGTAATTAGTGAGGATACATTTATTGACGGTTCGACTTCGCCAACAGGACAATTTAAGTCTGGGCAAGAAGGCGTTATCCAAAGAATGTATCCCAAACAAGCGAGTTAAAGGAGAACAGTTATGGCTGTTTTAGGTAATACATATCTTGATCTTATTGATCTATATCGTCGGCAAGACCCGGATGGGACGATTGCCGATATTATTGAAATGCAAGCGCAGTTGAATCCGATTTTGGATGATGCTGTCGCTGTTGAATGTAACAGTGGTACAAAGCACTCAACCACTATTCGTACAGGTTTGCCTACTAGCACTTGGGGGCAACTCTATGAGGGTATTGCTCAAAGTAAGTCAACTACGCAACAAGTGGAAGATACCACGGGTTTTAACGAAGCGTTAAGCCAGGTGGATACACGTTTGTTGAAGTTGGCCAAAAACCCTGGCGCGGTACGTTTAAGTGAGGCAACACCCTTCCTTGAATCAATGAACCAGACAATATCCAGTGCTATGTTCTATGAAGACACGGCGACCAATCCCAAGGCATTTAAAGGTCTGGGCGCTCGGTTTAATAGCACTACTGGCCAATCTGGTAAGCAGATTGTTCTGGCGGGGGGTTCCGGTTCTGATAATACGTCTATCTGGTTTGTTACCTGGGGCGACAATCAGACGCATTTGCTCTACCCCGAAGGTTCACAGGCTGGTTTAAGTCGTGAGGACAAGGGCGAACAACGGGTGACGGATGATAATAGCAACCCTTACTATGTCGAAGAAGAACTGTTCCGCTGGCATATCGGCCTGACGGTACGGGACTGGCGTTATGTGTCACGTGTAGCCAATATTGACGTATCTGATCTAAATGCAGGCAGTGTCGATATTTATAAGTTTATGCGTCAGGCTTATTACGCTAACCGGGGCCGCAGGGTTAAGCAGGGCAAGATGGCCATTTACTGCAACTCGGATGTCATGCAAGCCTTGGATGCCTCCGGTACAGGTAGTGTCACCAATTCGTCCGGTCATACGGTTGATAAGTTGCAGACCCGACCAATGGAAATTCAGGGTAAAGAAGTGCTGACCTATCGCGGTATTCCGATCCGTGAGGTTGATGCCATCCTGAATACTGAAGCGATTGTCGCATAAGGAGGATCAGAAGATGATTTTTTCAAAAAACCAAACCTTTAGTGATGCACAGGCGGTTACTGCTACGGCTGCATCAACCAATATCATAGACACGGGGGCGTTTGGTACGCCACATGGCGGCAATGCTTTGGCCCGTGACTTGGGTAAGGGTACGCCAATTCCGTTCTTGGCACAGGTAACAGTGGATTTTGCCACATTGACCAGTCTGAAATTTAGCCTGCAGTGTGATGATAATTCCGGCTTCTCTTCGCCCAAGACGGTAGTGGAACAGACCATTGCGTTAGCTGACCTAAAGGCTGGCAAACAGGTGGCCTTCCAGGTGTTACCCAACGACATTACTGAGCGTTATGTTCGCATGTACTATACCGTTGCTGGCTCCAATGCTACGGCGGGTAAAGTTACGGCGGGTGTCACTATGGGCAATCAAACTAACTGAGGTGATTTATGTTAGTACGCGCTACTCAAAGGGGTTTTTATGGTCAATTGCGTCAGATTGGTGATGAATTTGACTGTCCCAAGGATGACTTGGGTTTATGGATGCAGGTTATAGAGCCTGCTCCTGAGCCTGCTCCTGATCCTGCTCCTGCTCCTGATCCTGAGCCTGATCCTGAGCCTGATCCTGAGCCTGAGCCTGATCCTGAGCCTGATCCTGAGCTAAAGAAAGGCCGAGGGCGACCAAAGAAAGCAAAGTAGCGCATATAAGGCCGGACGAACCGGCCTTTTTTCAATAGGGGGAGTAAATGGCCACGGATATTTCTATTTGCAATCTGGCATTAGCCAACCTGTTCTCGGCAGACACGGTCACATCCATTAATCCTAGTGATGGCTCTACCCGTTCTAATCAGTGCCAGACGTTATACCCATTAGCCAGAGAATCAGCGCTTGCGGAACACGATTGGTTCTTTGCCAGGAAAACCATCAATGCGGCACTGGATGGTGATGGTGTCTATGATGGGATATGGGCTTACAAATATGGCTTACCCACGGATTGCCTGGTAGCCAGAGAAGTACACCCAAAAGGTTATAACAAAGCAAATCCATTTGATTTAGAGGCAACGGATGCAAGTAATCTGCTACTGACAGACGTAGCCACGGCCAGATTAACCTACACCTATAAATGCGAAGATGAGACACGTTATCCAACCAATTTTGTATTGGCTATTTCATGGCTACTGGCTTCGTTTCTGGCCGGGCCGGTGATTCAAAAGAACAAGGTTATTGCTGACGATGCGTTAAAGAAATACGAATACTTTTTAGGCAAGGCGCGTAAACAGAGCGACGATCAAAGTAAGGCGGCTGACACTGACTCTTATAAGAAATACCGTCCTGAATTTTTACCGCAGGCATCATAATGGAAATCCGCACTGGCTTTACAGGTGGGGAAATTTCCCCATTGCTGTACGGGCAAATTAACCACCCCAAGTATCAGACGGGCATTAAAACCGGCCTGAATATTATTTGTACGCCCTATGGCCCCGCTCAAAATCGGGCGGGTTTTGAAATGATACGGGAAGTGAAGGACAGTAGTAAAAAAGTCCGCGTGGTGCCGTTTATTTTCAATAATGACCAAGCCTATGTGGTTGAAAAGGGCGATCAGTATATGCGTTTCCATACCGAAGGTGGAACTATTTTAAGTGGTGGTAATCCCTATGAAATAGCGTCCCCATTTTTGGAAGCGGATTTATTTGATGTGGCTTATACCAATCCCGAAGCCGATGTAATGACCCTGGCCCACAGAAGTTACGCGCCACGGGAATTAAAGCGCACAGTGGGTACACCGATTACCTTTGCTGTCAGTACCATTAGCTTTAGCCCTTCTATTACGGCACCAACCAATGTCAGCGCCACGGCTACAGGTTCGGGTTCTGAAACCTATACCTATGTGGTGACGACAATGGATCAGGATGGTATTGAGGAATCCATAGCGTCATCTGAGGACAGTTGTACCAATGGTGATTTAAGCGTATCAGGCAATACCAACACCATCACATGGACAGCCGTTAGTGGTGCCAGTCGCTATCATGTGTACAAGTCTGAAAATGGCATGTTTGGCTATATAGGCTGGACATCAAGCACCAGTTTTACCGATAACAATATTGACGCGGATACCCTGCAAGCACCACCAGAGAATCAAAGCCACCTGTTATCCAGTGCCAATAACTACCCTGGAGCCGTGACCTACTTTGAGCAACGTAGAGTATTTGCCGGTACAAATAACGAGCCACAAAGCATTATTATGACCCGTTCCGGTACAGAAAGTAATCTGACTCGGTCTGTGCCTATTCGTGATGATGATGCCATTAAAATACCCGTCAAAGGTATGGGAACAATACATCACCTCGTACCAGTCACGGATTTAATTTCACTGGCCAGTAAGCATGCTTCCAATATCACCAGTAAGGACTCGGACTTTATTACCCCTAAAAATGTTTGGCCGCGTAATTTGGATGGCAGTTCCGGTGCTAATGGTCTAAGACCCATTGTGGCCAGAGACACCATTTTATTCGGTGAGGCAATGGGTTCACATATCGCAGAGATGTATTTTGGCGAAAACTCCCGTTATGCCACCAGAGATATATCGGTTTTAGCTAATCATTTAGTGGATGGTTATAGCCTGGTTGACTGGGCGTTTATGCGTACCCCTTACCCCATTGTGTGGGCAGTTAGGAATGATGGGGTATTGTTAAGCCTGACGTATTTACCCGATAGAACAGCGCAGCATCAGGGCGTATTAGCCTGGACGCGCCACACCACCGATGGCGCGTTTGAATCCGTAGCAGTGATACCTGAAAGCAATGGAGAGGAAAAACTCTATGCTGTGATCAAGCGCTCGATAAACGGTGCCACCAAGCGCTTTATCGAGCGTATGAAAAACAGACGCATTGACGACATTAGAGATGCTTTTTTTGTGGACTGTGGTTTAACTTATAGCGGTTCAGCTGTAACCACGATTACCGGATTAAGTCACCTGGAAGGCAAGGAGGTGGCTGTTGTTGCTGATGGCGTCCACCACCCCAATAGAACCGTAGCCAGTGGGGAAATTACTCTACAGGCGGCAGCTTCCAAAGTGCATGTGGGATTACCCTATACCGCCGATATAGAAACCCTGCCATTAGTGCAACAAAAAGAAGCCTTTGGACAGGGGCAGAAAAAAAATATCACTAGTGCGTATTTTCGGGTAGATAAAACAATGGGGGTAAAAGCTGGCCCCAATGCGGCCAATTTAGGAGATTATACCCCGCCAGCCCCGGCTAATTTTGGTGATCCCATCCCCTTAACCAGCGAAGAAATTCCTTTGACTATTCCGCCAGATTGGAACCGGGACGGCACTATATTAATTAGACAGGATAGGCCCATGCCATTGACTGTGCTGTCATTTGTAATGGAGGTGGCATGATGAGTGTATTAGGGCTACTGGGTTTGGGTTTGAGTGCGTATGGTTCCTATCAACAAAGCAAAGCCACTAAAGACGCATACGCACAACAAGCGGACGTAGAAAGACAGAATAAAGTCTTGGCCGAATATCAGGCTAAAGACGCACTGGTGCGGGGCGAGTTAGCTATTCAAAGCCATAGGCGACAGGTTAAGCAATTAAAGGGCAGTCAGATAGCGAGTATGGCCGCTAGGGGTTTGGACTTGGGGGGAGGTACTGCGGCTGATGTTCTGGCTTCTACGGATATTATGGCCGAGTTTGACGAAGACACCATCCAGACCAATGCCGAAAAAGAAGCAGAAGGCTTCCGCATGATGGGCAAGAACTATGCTGGCAATGCGGCGCTATTAGCAGGCCGTTCCGGACGTGAGAACCCGTTGTTATCGGGGGTTAGTTCATTGCTAACCAATGCCGATAAGGTCGCTGAATACTGGTATGGGGGCTAACCATGCAAGTCTATAGCCACACGACAATACAACCAAAGCCAGTATACGCGGTAAAAAGAAGTTCTGTAGCGTCACAGCAGACCCTTGGGGATGGTGGGCAGTTACAGCAGTTGGGTCAAGGGCTTATCCATGCCGATAATGTGTCGCAAGAGCATGAGCAAAAAATTCAGGATCAGCGGGATTTAGACAGGGCCCTATTAACTGAGTCCCAGGCCACAGATGACTTGATGAAATTTGAACTGGAATCATTAAACCGTCAAGGCATTAATGCTTATGGCTTGGCTGATGAGGCTAATAAGTGGTGGGAAGACACACTATCCAAGTATGCCGACACGCTGGAAAATGACGCACAAAAAAGGACTTTCCAAGGCCGGATGACGAAAAAAAGGCCCAGTAGCTTGAGGCGCTTATCAAGCCACGAAACCAACCAGCGTAATATTTCCCTCACCAATTCGGCTAACGCGAATATGGCCCGCAATATTGAGTTAGCGGCTTTAGCTCCTTTTGATAATGAAGTTATCGTTGATGCTTATAATAGTATTAAGCAAATAGTAGATGGTCAAGCGATACGTTTGGGCTGGGATAACGATGTAAAACAGGCAGAAACGGCTGGACAAATTAGTGCATTGCATCAAAACGTTATTGAAGCACAGGCAAACGAAGATTTAGCGTGGGCTAAAGACTATTTTAAGGCCAATAAAGATGAAATGAGCGCCAAGGCCCGTAATTCGGTACAGGGCGTATTTAAAAACCTTGAGCGTCAACAGGCCACACAAGTCAAAGCACAGCAAAAGATTTTAACAGACCAATACAAAGACATGCGTAAGGTCGTTATGTCCGGTGCCATGCTAACCCCAGAATTTGAGTCTAACTATTCTGGTCTGTCTATGTTAATCGACGATAAAGCCATAGGCCGGGATATAAAAAATACCCTGAAAAACCATAGTGATTTACGCGGACTAGTCACCGATGGAGCGACCTATGACGAGTTGGAAACGGTCAAAGCCAAATTAGATGGGCAAACTGTAGGCAGTGTCGAGGAAGGTGAGCGGCGAAAGTTCCTGTTAGATGGCGTAACCGATATGTTAGGTGCTATACGGGATGATCCCTATGGAGCAGCGATTAAATACGGCTTGCAATCCCCTGGTGTGTCCGTAGGTGACGCGATAGAAAGTGGCGATATAGAAAGTTATCTATCGGGCAGGTTCCGCAAAAAAGCCTTTGTAGACCAATTATGGGGCATTGATGCCGACCTGATTCCCGATGAAGACGCGGGTTTTCTGGCTGACAAGATGAATGAACCCGAAGGCTTTGGTTTATTAGGTCAAGTCGTATCCTTTTCTGGTGATAAGGCTTACAAGGTATTGGGCCAGATATTTAAGAAAGGCTATAGGGAAGTGGCTATCATGGGCGATTTAATGGCCCAACCAGACGGGGCAACGGCGGCTGGTTTGGTGTATGTAGGCCGCACAATGGAAGATGCTAGGGAATATTTACCGTCAAGCAAAGCCGATATGCAAGCGGAATTTAATGAATACATTGCAATAGATGGTATTAATTTATTTGACCAAGACTGGGAAATGCAAAACACCCTTATGGATGCCTCTGAAAAGGCGTACATGGCCCTTTCTGCTAGGGATATGGATAGGTCAGGAGAACATAATTCAGACCGAATGACGGAGGCCATGCAAGCCGTAGTGGGCAATGTAGTGATACTGGACTCGTTTGGCTTGGGTACAGGGGATTATCCAGTGATTGCCCCGCGTAGAGATATGGATGCCAATGATGTAGAAGATTGGCTGGAAGGATTGCCAGAAAGCACCTTTGATGCCGTTAGAGACGTAACAGGCGGCTTTGACCGTAAAAGAGTTTGGGAGAGCGTAAAAAATGGCGATTACCGACTAAGGTATACCAGCGACCAAGGGCATTATTATTTGGAAAAGAACGGTCGGTTTGTCTATGATCAAAATGGCCAGCTTTTTGTTTTGGAGTATAAGTAATGGGATTAGGCCGCGTTACTTATGACACTTCCAAAGTTGACGAGGGCGATATAGGCTTTAGTGATATTTATAGCGGTTCCTTGGATTTATTTCAAAGTGAAGATCAATCTATCTCGCGCCTCAGAATGGTACAGCCGCGTATAGACAAGCAAGCCAAAAAAGCACAGCAGTTAGCACCTGATTTATTTTCTCAAGCTCCGGTTTCATTGCGTGAATTACGCCAGCAGCAGCGTGAACAGGGTATTAGTGAAAGTTATTTTGATGAAGCACAAGGCGCTGAATTTGATGATAGCCTGGTATTCGATCAGATTGACGAATTAAAGCAGCGTTTCCCCGATGCTGGTTTTATGAATATGGATGAAATCTATCAGGACGCAGGGCAGGAAATATTAGCCAAACGCGAAACACAGGCGCAAAAGGAACAACACGCTACCCCAATGGCAAGAACATTTGGCACATTAGCGGGTGTTGGCGTGGGCGCCATGACCGATCCTATTAATATGCTGTCAATGTTAGTAGCAAGAGCGCCTGTTACCACACTAACGGGGAAAATGGCCTTTACAGGTGGTGTAGCCATGACCTCCGAATCCGCTATACAGCCGGGGGTTTATGATTTTAAGCAACAGGCCGGTTTGGATTACAGCTTAACCGATGCCCTAGCCAATATCGCTATGGCTGGCCTTGGTGGTGCGTTATTAGAAGGTACTGGCCATCTTGTCGTCAAGGGATACAAAGCGGCGGTCAAACGTGGGGAGATAGTGGAAACCCCCCAGACCAAGGCGGCGGTAGAGAAGATAGAAGAATTACAGGAGATCGTGGACGAAGTAGCGGTTGCAGAAGTGCCTCGGCTTGATATGTCCACTGAGGCGCGTATGCAACGTGCTAAGGATATGGGCTTTGATACGGAGACTGTTTATTATCATGGTACTAATCAGGATTTTCAGGAATTTAGAGTTCCTGAAACTGGGAAAACTGCCGACACAGGGGTTTGGATGAGCAACGACCCATCTTTAGCCAGTCAATATGCTAAGGATAGGGGGAAAAATATAGGCAAAGCCGTTTATCCCTTATACGTAAAAGGTGATCTTTTACGATTAGAGCGACCTAACTTTGATGAACCTTTAGTCTGGAATGATATTCCAGAAGATGCCATTATCCGGCTACCAGATGGCACAGACGAAGACTTATCAGATTATATATCTTACCAAGACGTTCTTAATGGTATAACAACAGACCATGTTGCAGAGATTTTCAATAAGCAGGGCAAATACAGCGGGGTTATTTTTGAGAGTATAAGTGACAACGCAAAGTCGGGAACCAATAAAGTAACGGATAGTGTCGTAATATTCGACCCCGCCAACATTCGCTCAGTAAACGCGGCCTTTAATCCTGAACAGGCAGGCAGTGCCAAGCTAATCGACACACCCGAACTAAATAAACGCCTACAGGGATTAGCCCAGGCCGAAGCGGATTTAAAGGCAGGCCGACCCGTGCAAGGGGATGACCCTACACAAGCCATTGACGAACCCACAGCAGCCAATTGGGACGAATACCAACAGCAGAATAAAGGCAGTCCAGCCGCATTCAAACAGGAAGAAAAGCCGGGGATGGTCGCTAAGGTAAAGGGCTTATTTAAAAAAGATGAGCCGCAACAACCCAAGGATGAAGTGGAGATTGATATAGCCGAAGCCGAAGCCTTACTGGAAGAACAGGACTTACCCGATATAGCGGATATAGACCAATATGGCAATGAAGTCATGGTTCCGGCTAAAGTGGCCATGACCAAAGCAGATCGGGAAATTAACGCTATTGATAGCCTATTGGATTGCATAAAATGAAACATATCACCTGTATTAACCAAGCGTTAGAGGCCGGTGCCATAGATCAGCAAATGGCCGATGAGATATTGAGCGATATTCAAGCCTATGCAGCGCAACTAAGGCGCACAGGTGAAGTGCAAGCCGAATCGTTAGCGGCTGAAATGGCCTTGCAAAAGATGGCAGAAATCAAGCAAAGAGCCAAACACCATAAAGCCTTATCCATTCTGAAAAATAAAACCAATCTTGAGTTTATCCAATCATACGAAGGTGACAGGGGAATCCTGTCCCTATTAACTTTTGATTTGATTCGTACGCGCACACCTGCCAAAGAAAAGGGTGTAATGTCCCTATTAACTAAGGATTTACTTGTACACCAAGGCAGAACACCGTGGGCCAATGTGGATTACCGCAGTAAATCTATTGAAGGTGTGGCGCATGGTAAATTTACCAAGGGATTAGAGGCATTACATACCACCCGTTTTGGTTTAAAGCAGGACAGGGTAACGCTTAAAGCCACGGTTAAAGAACTGTTTGGTGAATCTTCGCAAAACCCCAAGGCTAAAGAGGCTGCAAAAGGCTTCTCAGAGGCCGCAGAATACCTTAGAGAACGGTTTAATCGTGCCGGTGGGTACATTCCAAAGCGTGATGACTGGGGACTACCTCAGAGCCATAACAGCAGCCGTGTTGCCAAGGCTTCAGAGGATGAATGGGTAGGCTATGTGAAACCTATGCTTAATCGGGAAAAGATGACTGATGATGCTGGCGTACCATTGACAGATAAAGCTTTTGATGAAGGCGTAAGACAAGCCTACTGGACTATCGTTAACAGGGGCATGTCAGCCCAAAAAGCGGGAGCATTTAAAGGCAATCGGTTGGGCAACAAGCATATGGAAAGCCGTTTCCTAGTATTTAACAATGCCGATAACTGGGTTAAGTATCAGGAACGCTTTGGCGAACCGGATATATTTTCTACCATGACCGGCCATATTAGAAACATGAGCCATGAAGTCGCTATGTTAGAGGTATTGGGGCCAAACCCCAAACAGGCATTTAACTATTTAAAGGATATGGCAGGGCTTGAGGGCAAAAAATCCGTAGGCTTGCTGGATGCCACCTATAAAGTGGTCTCAGGTGAAGCCGATGCCATAGCCGAGGGGACGATGCACAATGCGGTAGCGCAAACGCTCGGTACTGTAAGACACGGACTGGTGGCAGCGCAACTAGGCTCGGCAGCCATTACCGCCATATCTGACCCGGTATTTGCCAAAATGACCCATGCCTATAATGGTATTCCAGCCGTTAAAATGACCCAACAAATCCTCAAGCAGTTAAATCCTGTCTCAGATGCGGATAGAGCTTGGGCGGCACACATGGGATTAGTGGCTAATGCCTGGACACACAGGGCCACAGCGTCAGCGCGTTTTGCCGGTGAAGTTGACCCTAACGCTGTAGGTCAAAAAGCCTCAGAAGCGGTTATACGGGCCTCTGGTTTGGCACAATGGACACAAGCCCACCGTAACGCCTTTGGTTTGGATTTTCAGTGGCATTTAGCCAATCAGATAGATAAGCCCTTAAACAAGGTTGAGGACAAGTTTCAGGCTATGTTAAGGCGCTATGGGGTAACAGATGAAATATGGGAAGTCGCCAGAAAAGCACCTTTAGAGGAACGTAACGGCACCCGTTATTTTCGGCCTGAGAATATTCAACAGATTGAGGGCATACAACCAAGAATGGCTGATGAATACAGTGCCAAAATACTGGATGCCATAAATACAGAAATGGATTTTGCCAACCCCATGCCCGATGCCAGAGTTAGAGCCATAATGACAGGTGGTGGCAGTCAACGGGGAACCTTTGCCGGTGAAACAGCCCGTATGACCATGATGTACAAGGGCTTTGCTACATCCGTACTGACTACCCATATTATGCGCGGCATTACCCGGGGCTGGAATGGTAAGTTTGACCTAGCCTATATGCCCAAGTTATTAGTGGGCCTTACCATTATGGGGGGCTTGGCTATTCAATTAAAAGATATTTCCAAAGGCAAAGAGCCCAGAGAAATAAATGAAGATTTCCTTTATGCGGCCATGATTCAGGGTGGTGGAACAGGTATCTTGGGTGATTTTATTTATCAAGGTGTATCTGGTCAATCTCGCTTTGGTCACGGCTTGGGAACCACTCTTTTGGGGCCAGGTGGTGGTTTTGTAGTTGATACAATGGAGCTTGGTTTATCCAACACGGGTGAGCTTTTATCTGGTGAAGAGACCAACTTTGGCCGTGAAATGGGTAACTATATGAAGCGTTATACCCCAGGCTCTAGCTTGTGGTACACGCGGCTTGTTACGGAACGGATGATCTTTGACGAGTTTCAGGAATGGGCCGACCCCAAAGCCAAGGCTAATTGGCGCAGGCTTGAATCCCGTTACAAAAAAGAACACGGCGCTGAATACTGGTGGTCACATAAAGACACGGTGCCGCAGTTCTAGGGGTGTGCGTAACAAGCAAAACATCATGCAAACTATAGGTTATTACTATAGGAGGCATGTGCATTGTGATTCCCTCAGCGACAGGCATGAAATCAGGCCCACATACAGGCAACGGTTCGAGCAATACTTGGGATTTTACCTTTAAGGTATTTTCGGGTTCAGAATTTAGCGGCGGTAATGTTCGTATCGTTTTAACGGATAGCGGCGTAGAAAGCGACATTACCAGTAACTACAGCATTGCTTTAAATACCAACCAGGACACTGATCCCGGTGGCACCTTAACTTATCCGGTATCGGGTACAGCCATAACATCCAGCCAGACAATTACCATTGTTTCCAATGTGCCAATAACACAGGGCACAGACTATACCAATGCTGGCGCGTTTAATGCCCAAACAGTGGAAGACCGGCTGGATTGGCTAACCCTTATAACGGGGCAGTTAAATGAAATATTAGAGCGTTCCATCCGTTTCCCCGTATCTATAGATAGCAGTGACGTTAACAAAGAAATTGCCATTACTCCCGGTAAAGTATTAGGTTTTGACGAGGATGGCAATCTCGTCGCAGTACAGGAGATGCCGAGTGCTGATGCATCTGATTATTATAAAAAGTCTGAGACGGATACATTATTAGGCGCCAAGGCTGCAACGGCTGACGTTTACACACAAACCCAAGCTGACACACTTTTAGGCGCCAAAGCACCGATCAGCAATCCCACTTTTACAGACTCGTTTACCTCACCGGGCATTGATGACAATGCCACATCTACGGCGGTTACTATCGACTCTAACGGTAATTTGCTGGTGGGTGCTACGTCTAACGGCCCCTTTGTAAGCAATCATTTTCTGCAAGGTGCTAGTTCAACTGGGGGCATGGGAGCCGTAGGTGTCTATAACAGCACAGGTACATCTGGATCCCCTGCTTTAAATGTATTAAATAGGGATACCTGTACAGATTCAACCAACAGATTTGTTCAATTCTATGCCGATGTTACATCTTCTGGTGGAACTCCGATGGGGGGTATTGTTGGTAACGGTAGTGGTTCCGTGGCCTTTGCCACAATTTCAGATGAACGAGACAAAGAAAACATAACCCCTGTAAGCAGTGTCTCTGATAGATTAAAACAACTAGATGTAGTTGAGTTTGATTTTATAAAAGCGGGTGATCATGTCAACTACGGGTTTATAGCTCAGAACGTAGAGTCGCATTTTCCTGAATTTGTTATACAAAATATTGCCAATGCAGGTGAGGAACCACGGAAAGGTATCACGGGCGGTATGCAATCAGGGTATATAGCAGTTTTAACCAAAGCATTACAAGAAGCCTTAACTAAAATTGATGATATGGGTGTTCGTTACTCAGAGTTTGTAGGAGCAACCGACACCATAAACAGTGTTACGGCCAAGCTGGAGGCGATATTTACTGAGCGTGTTGGACGCACCTTTAGCTCGTACGAAACATCTGAACCAGGTGCATTAATCTTGCGCAGAGGTGAGTTTTCCC
>Ga0080013_1003183_pt1 | contig 17774 bp, 7 predicted proteins | sample ETNvirenome_6_85_FD_69236 | JGI IMG/M metagenome (GOLD analysis project Ga0080013, IMG submission 69236) | Marine viral communities from the Pacific Ocean - ETNP_6_85 (SPADES assembly) (version 2) | ecosystem: Environmental > Aquatic > Marine > Oceanic | place: Pacific Ocean | collected 2013-06-19 | reverse complement strand
GCGTAGTCGATTAATTGATCTCTTGAAGATAATGATGCCATCTTTATACTCCTATTCCTATTTATTTATAAAGATGGTAGTCTGCTGATTATTTTTCTTCTGGCGGCTTTTCTTCTGGCGGCTTTTTTTCTGGCGGCTCCGGTGGTTCTGGAAGTGAAACCGATATATCTTTCATATCTTCGGGGGACATATTTTCAATATAGTACCGTCTTGTTATTGGTTCAACCGACTCATCGGGTTTAGACTCTTTATAATTTGCAAATCCGGGCATGTCTAGCGGGCAGTGTAATTTAGGATAATCTAATTTGCTATAATTTTCTCCCTCCGACATTAACCACGTTCCCTTTTTATCACCACACCCACACCCACCGCAGAAATATTTGCCATTGGTTTTACTATCACGAAGATATTCACAAGGCGTTAAATCACCATTATCGCCCAAACAACTTAAAACTCTAAGTTGTTTGGTTGCCTGATCTATTTTTTTATTCTTTAAACCTCTAGAAACTATTGCAGAGGCAAAATTTTTCATCATACCAAGTTTTTCTTTAAAAGAAGAACTACCAAAATCTTTATCTTCCATCACATCTCCTTAGATTATACATCATAAATAATAGTTAGACGATTGCCCCACACATTTCTTAAATTATTTATATCCGATTCACGAACTGTCCCTGTATTGTTTTTTATGTTTACTACTAATTTTGGTGCCAGGTGTGCCGAACGAGAATTTATCAACGCAGTTATCAAGGTTAATATTGCTTCTGCTGAAAGATTATTATTTGCCAAATTTAAATAATCAATATTTCTTGGTATGGTTTGTGTAGAATCATCTATAAAGGGAACCACTGACAAATTATTGGTTGAAACATCTATTATTGTACACTGTTCTAGTGTATTGTCAATAGAATCTGCCATAATTATTTCGCCCAATCTAGAATTATGTAAGTATAACTCTTTCACTTCAGTTCCTGATGGCATTTCAAAGAAAGAAAGATTTGTATACGATAAATCTATAACATCTATTTTATTATTGTCTTGGAGTGCAGCAATCACCAATGGATTATCATGAGCAGAAAGATGCCTCAGTTTTGTGTCCCCATAAAATACAGGCAATGATAAATTGGTAATATTGTTATACGAGATATCAATTGCTCCATCCCCATCAAACGATCCAAAATTCGCTAAGTCTATCGATGATATATTGTTGTATGAAACATTTAAGGAATACAGATATGGGTGATTTCTTATATCAATATTGCTGATATTATTTCCAGAACAATCTAATATGTTTAAACTATCGCTTGAGGGGAGCGTTAATCTGTCCAGATTAACATCATTCACAAACAATCTCTTTAAAGAGGTTTTTGTTTTTAGATTTAATTCATTATTCGTGAAGTGGTTTCTCACTTGTATCTCCCCACCCATTTCAGAATGTTTCATACAATAGTAATAAAGAGTTTTTGGTGTGGTATCATCTATGGTTATCTCAATATACGCACCACTCTCTCCAACATTTTTATAACTTACAACTCCCTGCGTGAATAGCACTCCTCCGTTATGATGGCCGCCCGATGTTTCTGAGAATCTCAGGGGATGATGTGTTTCAACATCAGTGGTAGGTACTAGTGATTTGTGGGACAAGTCAAACCTATAGGTATATCCTTTGTAAAGGAATAGAGTGTCCCGTGCAACACCATTGATAACATATTGGTTGCCACTTATTGGTTTCGGTATTACTGTAACCTCTATTGTTTTCTTAGATCCCTGTAGGTTCAATTCTTTAATGGATTGAGGAATTAATTCTAATGAAACGTTTTCATCTGGCATCATTTCTAACTTATTTAATCCGTTGAGTAAATTAAAACTAATTCCGTGTATGTCCAGTGCCGAATATTTACCATTTACATCACTTTTAATTAGGGAAAGGGTTTTTATACTACTAAGATCGTTTAACGGCACATCTTTTCCGCTCACTTCCAATCTTGTACCTCTAATTGATTTTATCGCTTCGTTATGTGTTGGATTTCTAAGTGCTAGATTATCATTTGGAAATTCCATAGGAGGGTGTATTCCCAAATTTGTTCTGTAATAAAATTTTGGTAGTGGTCTTACGTTATCTTCATACGATGCAGATATGAATTCTATAAACTTACCCTCTGTATTTCTTTTTAATAAAACCTTATAATTTGAGTAGGTTGGATTTACTGTTTGTCCATTGTTCGCTATTAGTGGGCTATCGCAATGAGTACCATTGCCCATATACAACCCACCCTGCGATTGGCAGTTAATCCGTGTTACATTACTACTACAAATACCATTAGTTGAACATGCTCCCATGGCAAACCCATCCGCTGCTGAACCGTAATAGTTGAACGGATAACCGTCTAAAAATGAATCGGGGCTGTTTACTGGCAAGTCCTTCAACACTTTTAGGTGTGTTAGATCTGTACCGCAACCCTTAAATATGTTTGAAAATGGATGTATTGAAACAGAAGACCAATCACCTGCTAAATGTCTGCACCATCTCCGAGTTGTGGAGAAAGCAGATCTGCTTCTTGCATTTGTGTTTGTAGTTTCTGGGACATGGCTATAAATGCACATCCCAACTTCGTCCTCAGTATCATAACAACGATAATTGTCTTGACATTCATCACACATTGCACCTTCTATAAATGCCCATTCAGTATCGTTGGAATCTTGTGTCACGATTTCTATGGCTTTCGCCTCAGTTATATTATCAACACACTTTGGTTCACCAAACACTCTACAAACTTTTCCTGTTTTGTCGTTTTTCCATGGTCCCCATATAAATGTATCATCGCAGGAAAATCCTGGGAACCATTCGCCCGAATATTCGTGACAAGTATTTCTGTCTGACTTTAGACACATGTTATCTGACACACACGCTCCCCAAACTATGTTTAGACAAGGCTCAGTGTTACAACCCATTTCTCCCATATACAAACCATCCGAATCTCTACAGAAATCTGGCGGCAAACTAACACACCCATCATTTCTACAACAGGTGTGTAACGATTTGCCCCTGTCAACACAAAAACCCTCGCTACACATTTCCTCTTGGAAGAAGGATCCACCGAGAGAAACACACATTGCCTCTGGATTTCCATTCCATCTTGGATCTTGTAAATTCATGTACTGACATGGCCTCTCATAACCAACAACTGATATGTTACAACAACTACCAGAATAATTAACTAAATTACTCCTATCACACCCCGCTCCAAGATCAGCAGTTAATCCACCAAGTTCTCTACACAAGTCTTCATTGCATATACCACCAAATACGACACCATTAGAACAACAATCAAAAGTTGATACCGAAATACATTCTACTTCATTACAAGTTTTACCACTATGAAAAGATGCTCTTGGGGTTGTTGGATCTAAATACCTACTTCTGCACCAATCTTCTGTGACTTGATCTATACAAGAACCATCACATGCACAGCAAACACCAGTTAAATTTATGGCAAATATTTCTTCTGTACAATTGGCGCAAGTAGAACCTACCCCCTGAAAAAAGCCACCCACATCTGCACACTCATTAAAGGTTAAAATATCACAACCAGGGTCTCCAATGGATATGCAACAAGCACCGGTCAATCCTAGTGGTTGTATATTGTTGTTTCGTGTTCTAAATTGAATACTCATTAATTAATCCTTAGATTTTGTTACACATTAGCAGGTTAGCGGTCAGCATTCAACTTCCTAGTTTTTATTCTTTTTACTGTTCTTTTGTTAGAATCTTTTAATTCTGTAATCTGTAATGCTTTTGTAACGTCTGTTTCATTCTTAACAATATTTAGTATTGTTCCAGAATTTCTGTGTATTGGATATTTTATTTCTCCCTGAGATTCAGCCGTATCAAAAACAGTAATTCTTCTTAAGTTTATTGAATTCCTAGCAAAATCTTTTCCTAAAAACTCCATAGGAACTACACTGCCGCTTTGACTACCACAACCAGACCATGAAGGGAGAGGAATAAATCTAAATTCATAATCTTTCTTGTTTTCAAGTCTGTTAGTTCCAAACATGGTTTCATAATCACAATAGTTTATAGTTCCTCTGTTGCTTAAAGATCCAACTGTTACACTAGAACATTCATATGAATTGGTTATACTAGAATTTGTTGATTGTTTATTTGAATAAAGACAAAGACCCGTTTCTTCAGGGTTCCCACTATAACCATAACATGGATGCATACCCCAACTTGGTCGTTGTCCTTCTGCAAAATATGAATCTACTAATCCATCACAAACAGATTTTCGTGTATATATTTTTCTACCATCGCAGACGCAACAAGTTCCTTGTGGGTCATGTGAATTTAAAATATATCTATAAGGTTTTAAATTAGTATATCGTTGTGATCTTGACATGTTTTATTCTCGCGTTCTTCTTTGATTTCCTCTTGGTCCACCGACTGGCATACTTCTTCCCTGATAACCTGCTTCGTCTGGAACCACAATACAAGTACAATCTGTTTCTGGTTGCTCGCAATTTGTTCCAACACCCATAAACGTTGCTTGTGCAAAAACATTTCCGTCTGTATCTGCTGGGGGGTCGCCATAAAATCCTTCCATACAACCAACAGTATTATTAGGAAGGAGATAACACCAAGCACCTGGAACTTGTTCTGTACCTCCCTGACCACCAAAAGCAAAGCAACAATCTATTTCTTCACAAACAGTACCAACCCCTTGGAACACACCGTCTATCTCATCACATATTGGCAATGTGGTTTCTTCGCATAGAGCAGGACCACGACAACATGCTCCTATCGATGCTTCTTCTGATGTACATGGGTTCGGACAGTGAAATCCAGCAAGACCACACGCTTGTCCTAACCAGAAAACACCGCCGAATAAGTCACACTGATGTCTAGATACATTTGACACACATCCAGGTTCACCGGTAAAATAATCATAATTTGTACAACACGCTCCTCTACTGTATGTTCCACAATCTGCACTAAAACAACTTTGTGCTAGATTAAATACACCACCAGTTCTTTCACAATACTCTTCTGATTTAAATTCTAAACAATTACCATCTAAGTAACAGCAAGAACCCAAAGAAGTATTCCCCTCACCACTCACTCCAAAACCAGAACCAGCCATTGTTGCTAACCAACTTTCACCTGCGTCTATTGAAAGAATATTTACAATATCTGTCCCATCTGTAAATGTTGGCGGCTCGTTAAATTTAACATTGCTCGGGAATGTTATTCCTTCTGGACCGTCCTCAATAAACAAAGTCATCGAAACAGCATCGCCGTAGTCGGTGGTTAGCCCTGTAACTCCTGCACCAACATCAATCGAATTCAAAGAAAATGGCGCAATCAAAGTATGAACATTACCGTCCTGTAGGCTAATGTCTATATTTGTATGTGATATACTGTGGGGTTCGTCGAAATGAATTCCATCCCCACTTGACCAAAGTTTTGAAATGTCGTCTCCGGTTAAAACCGTATTCCAAAATGTTAATGATTCAGTCCTTCCATAAAATGGGAAGTGGGTATGATATTGTGGGTTATCGCCACGATCTGGATCGTTTATTGGATATCCTGTAGCATACCCCACAAACATATCAAACGTATTACCATAATTAAATCCATAGTCAGCAGCATTTTCGGTGCTACCTAGCACCGAACCATTATGATAAAGAATAAATTTATTAGGCTCTATTTCTTGTCCGCCTGTTCCACCTTCATAAGTAATAACTACATTATTCCAATTTCCATAAGTCGTAGTATCATCAATGGCGGTTATGCTTCTATCATGAACAGAGCCATTACTATCCTTAAAGGAAAGTTCTGCTCGTATTTGTGTTCCAATATCCATAGCAGAAATAAAATATGGAGCGGTGGAAATTCGTATTGTGTGATCTGTAGCATTTATATCCGGTACACCCCCCTCTCCCCCCGTAAGACCAATGGAGAATATGCCTCTCATTTCTTCTGTTAGGCTTGAAGTCCCTACATCTAATTGCTTATCGAAATACCACAACGACATCGAGAAAGAGTTACCTGTTGCTCCCGCGCCTGTTAATCCTTCTAATAGCAAATTTGCACTAGAAGTACCAGATGCTAAAACTTTAGAGTCTGCATTGAATGCCGAACAATATTTGTTGATATGTCCAGGATCTGATATAATAGGATATGCAATCGTTCCCATAAGAGCATGGGCTAATGTTACACCCGTGAATGTTATTCCACCAGCAATACTTTCTACTCTATTATACGCACGTTCACTTAAATTCCAATGCCGATATAATCCAGTTGATACATCTCCCTGAATTGTGTTGTAATATTTTGTGTTGTATTCTTGATAATTCTTAAGTTTCATTCTGACAGATTGACCGGTATTGCCTAAAGTAAAATCATAAGTGTTTCCAGTAGCACCATCTGTAATGTATGGGGCTTTTAAATAACCAAATTGTCCTGTTCGAGCAATATCTATTACGCCATATTTTTCTGTTATACTACCAGAAACACCTATCACATTACCATCACCAGTAACAAACACATACAAATCACCTGCTCCACTAAACCCTCTAAATTCAAAACTTTTTCCAGTTCCTGGATACCCTGCACCAGAAAGACCTGCGAAAAGAGTATATCCAGTACCAACATTGTCTGCGGTTAATGAACCAATACCAATTACATTATTTCCATATAAATTGTTTAAGTGATAAATGGTTCCGGTAGAAGAATCTTTTAGTTTATATTTTTGATCATCCAAGAAACTTATAACATAACCAGCAGTAGATCCTTTTGGACCCGTTGCTCCGGTTGTGCCAGTTGATCCGGTTCCAGTGCCGGTTGGGCCTATTAATCCTGCTGGTCCTGTTGGCCCGGTTGGTCCCGTAATTCCTGTTATTGTTGAATATCTTGGCATCTATTTACCTTTATACCTATATCTATTATTTATATAAGACTTCATCCTAACCTCCCCCACCCGGTGTACCACATGGCGGATCATCTGGTGGTTCATACTCACATGTAGTTCCATCACCCAAATAATCTCCTCCGTAGACAGCACAATCACCAGAAAGCATCATATCACAAAGAAGGCCCAAACAACAAGCACCAAAATGAACATCTAGATCTAAGCATTCAATGTGTATTAATAATTTCCCTTTATCGAACACACCTTGATGTCCAACCTCCTCGACCCACCTATTAGCATACATCACAATCTCAAAATCTGAATTCGCATATAGGTCTGTATATTCTATTTCATGATTCAGCGGAGAACTTATTCCATATGTGTCATCATAAATGATTTTAACAATTTCATCACCACCCTGATCCTCGTGATTAACACCCTTTAATTTTATTATAATATTATCTAAGGGCCCGCCAAGATTTGTATATTCAACATTATCAAACGTTATACCCGTAATTTTTACCTTATCATAATTTGAATAAGGATCTTCAATGATTTGATATGGTATTTCTATATACCCCTCTTCCATAGTTGGAAAGTATGTTTTAGTTTGTAAATAATTATCAATGCTAGCCGAAGCCTCTTCAAAATCAACAACAATCATGCCCCGCTCACAGTCAGTTACATTCGGCGTATAATCTTCACAATCAGTTAAACATTCGCTATCTTCTGACCAGTCGCAACTTGGAGAGTCACAATACTCTGCGGAAACATTGTCTATACATGTTCCGTCTTGACAACAACACATGCCCGATTGAATACTAATATCACAACAATCTACATCCTGACAAGTTTTATCTGGGCCATAATACATACCACCGGCTTGATGACATTCATGTGCAGAAACAAACAGGCACTGGTTGCCCACACAACAAGAACCCCTTGCGGCTGTTGCTTCACAACAATCTATTTCCCAACAATATGTTCCATCTCCTTGATATGTGCCGTTGACCAATTCACAATATTCTCTATATAAACGATCATTACATTGACCAAATGGGAAGCAACACGCACCAATTCCTATTTCACTACACACTGGCGCACAAGGAACATAATCACACTCCTGTTCAGAAAACCACTTCCCGCTATATTTTTCACATTGCCCCTGTGTTGTTTTTACACATATGTCATTTGTACAACACGCCCCTGTAATGTCTGTTCCACATACATCATCATCACACACAACATTTTCTTTATATTCACCACCTATATTTAAACAACCCTTCAAGGTCATATAATCATAACAGTCATCCTCATAACAGCAAGATCCAGGACTATACAAATCACTATATTCGTGTGTGTAACCAGCCCCCGGTTGGAAACAGTCCCAAGTTATTCCATTATTGAATGACATGCAATTTAAAATATTATATGAATTTTTTCCAAGTAGTCTAGAATCAAACTCATCAATATTGATATATCCAAATGATATTCCAGTCTTTAGAGTATTATTCATATCCTGATTTGGCGTTTTTATTACAAATGTAGCATACAGGGCGTTTGAATATGCTGGTCCAGTACCAAGGCCAGTGCTAATATATTCAGAATTGAATGTTGGTCCATCATAAAACGTTTTCCATGTTAAACCACTCACCCCACCATCAAGTTGGAATTTATTTTGATCTATTAAAATTATATTTGCATCGCTTAAACTAGTTTTAGATGCAGGAACAAAAGTATAAAGATATCCGGCATCGACGCTAATGCCAGTTGCTCCCTTTATTATAGAAGTATGATCTTTAAAAGTTGCTGATATAAATTGACTTTCTGCTACACCACCACCTGTTCCATAATAAGTAAATGTTGCTCCAGAAGCCAACGTAACACCGCTCATGTATATCAATTCATTCTTAAGACCTGCCATCACAGACGCTGTTCCACCTGATGTAGTATCAACTGATGCGATAATATCGTTTTCTTGTCGCGTAATTGTATAGTCATTACTAAATTTAAAAGATCTGAATAATGCTATATCACCGCTGACTCCCTTTACAAAATTGACACCTGTTCCAAGATTTTCTATTTGAATTGTGCCTGCTATATCAGGATTTCCTCTAACAGATACGTTGTCGTGCTGAATTACAAGACCATCTTCTAATTGAATGTATAGAGAAGTATCAGCAGTCCCATCGGCAAAAGATACTCCTATCCCTGTCCGTCCAACTGGTCCTGATATTCCTGAACCGGTTGTCCCAGTGGGCCCACTGGGACCAACTGGACCAACAACTCCAATTTCCCCTGTTGGACCAGAGATAATATATGATGAATATAAGGATCCCCCATACATATTACGCACAGTCATGTATTATCCCCCCCCACATATCTTCTTCTAAAATTGGGTGCTTCGTCCGGCGTTCTTTTATGTGTTCCTGAAACTTCTGTTGGCGGTTTATCTTCATCTACTGGGCCGGGGGCCAGCGCACCAGACCCCGGGCTCACACTACCACCCCCATCACCTCCTTCGATCCACGCACAACATCCGTCAATAGATATACTACACTTCCACCCCGTTCCACTCGTGCCATCACAGTTCGGTACAGCACCAAGAACTAACAGTTCTAGGTCGGCAACATCATAGCACGATGAGAGTCCATGATTGGGATCTTCTGAGTCACGACAACAACACGAATCATAGAGAATATCAAAATCATCCACATTCACCCCGGCCTCGGAGGCTATGGCCGCTTGAAGACTTGCAGTATCCGATCCATCTACGCCACAGAAATTCGGATCAGTGCGACCAACACAATTTGTATTCCACTCGTATCCTCCGCCCAACACATCCCAATCAACGGCCATTAGTTGGTTAACCGTTGTGGAATCGATCGCTTCCATTAGCACAATTCTATCCTTAATAACGTATGTCTCATATTGTACAGAAACATTGTCAGCAGTAAAGCCACATGGATCAGGAACGCATGGGACCATGTCCTCGTAATCATCACAGTCAAAGGTGCTGTAACACATCCTGCTATAATCACATACAGGACTATATGCATTACTACTATTATCCCAAGAGTTATACACACTATCTACTACGGGATTAACGACCTCCTCGCTGAGAACTGGATAATTTACTTTCAAACAATTGCTACAATCATCTCCAACAAAACCCTGTGTGATGAAACCGGGAACACATTCCGTATTACCTCTACAGGTTGCAGAGAAGGATGTGTTAGTATCCTTAAAAACATTGAAAGGGATGTTATCCTTATCTTCCTCTGAAATTTCACCGGCAACACCACAACATTCGCACGCTGGGTCCAAGGACGAATCTCCCCCTACAGGTCCATCGTAAACATTAGAATAAGAACAAACAGATGCGACATCTGACCAAAGTCCAAAACCAGAGCAAACAGTATTAAGTGGGGATTTACAATACCCATTATCGGGACAGTCATAATCCCCACCACCCCCACTCCCCCAACCGAGATGGAACGGACATAATGGGTAGAAAGTATTATGATATGGCGCACCGAAAGCGAGGTAAGATAAGTTTATAACACCATACAAGTCACTATTACAATAACCTTCTTCTCCGGGTGTAGGCGTTTCGCTGGGATCTTGATTGATTCTGGCCGTTGGACACTGACGCATTTCTGATTTGCATGGACAAGTTCTATCAATATTCAGTTTTGGTCTTGTATCAAAGAGATAATCGGGTAACGTATTATCTTCACCATACCTAGAACTCATATCAGAAGGAGTATTCACGGGTGCTGTTACTATTAGGTTTGTTGGTGCTTTTGCCCCCAAAGTTTCCAATGCGGTGTTATCTAGTAAATCATTCAAACCTAATACGGGAACACCTTTATAATCAAAGGTATAGTCTACTAACCCATCCGTTACTACACTCCAAGTAAATCCATATCGATTGATGAATTCGACACCACTTTGTTTTACATTATACGGGTTCCATTGGGTATAAGTATCATAGCCACCTGCTACCTGAGCAAAACAATAACCAACACACGGAGTTGTGAGAATCGGATCACCTGCTTCAATTCCATTAGCATTATAGTAGAAACTATATTCGGATCCTCCATTGTCTATTGCTAGTTGTCTACACTGGTCTTCGCTGGTTGCCAAGTGGCCAGTTGGGGTATTTTCATCTCTTGAATCATCATATGTACAATAAACACAAGTTGTCTCCTGGCAATTGCCACATGGATTTCCAGCACAACCATAACCAGCAGTCCAAGTTTCATCGCCGCCCATACAATCAGCGAATAACGTTACTTCACAGTCACAATCGGCCCTGCAACATCTTCCCCAAACTTGACCAGGAACACATGACTCGCCAACAGAACAATAAACGTCTGATTGAGAACAATAAAAGTTTTCACCAGAAAACACTCCACCCAAAAGGTGGCATATGAAATCAGGAATGTTATCACACCTAAATACACCTTCAGAACATCTACAGCAAGCACCACACTCAAATGTGGGCAGTTCATCGGCACAACCCACTTCGCCCTCTCTTTCGTCACACATTAATATTGCGTCGAAAGAACCAAGATATGTACTACACCATGTATCTGAAACTCCATCTATACAATACGGTCCCTCTGGACTACAATAATTATCATCCAAATTAAAACAACAAGAACCCACTGTTGGTAACACCGTTCCACAGCCAACTTCACCACTGTCTATTCTTTGTTGACATGTTAATTTTGTATCTGGACTGCCTCCGAAAGACACACAGGTCCAAGGATCTATATCAATACATTCGTCATTTAGACAGCAACTTAGTATTATTTCATTATCACAATCATCTCTGATAGCACAATCATCTAAACTCCAATCACCGGAAGCCGCCTGACATTCTGGCTCAGTTACACTAGGTGTGCATGTATAATACATACCATATTTTGTATCTTGAGAAGTGCAACAAGAACCATAGGGATTCACAGTTGGCTGACAATCGCCGCCAGAAGCCTGTCTAACAGAACAAGGATCAGGAGATGATACGCCGTCACACATCATCGGATTAACATCATCCACACATATATTATCACCATTTGCGTCTACTGTACAACAAGAGAATGGACCAGAGTATGCGCAATTTCTGTCATCACATGATTGAACATCAACACTCCACGTTCCATTTTGATTGTTGCACCACGAAGCAGTGACATCTTCGTCGCATATTAGAATTCCCTCTATTTCATAGCAACATGTTCCTGTATATTCAGGTGGAACAGTGCATGGATCAGTACAATTTACCACATTACAATCTATTCCTGTTCCATGATGTATGCCACCAATGTTTGTACAGGTATCTTCTGGAACATTATTGAAACATGTTGATATCCATTCTTGTACGTCTGAATACCACTGGCACAAACAACAAGCACCACAAGTAGGACAATTTATACAATTGGGCTCTCCAATATCACAATTTTCTTGATCGCACGAAGATTCGTCATCCCAAACAACACCATTAAATGCATCATTACACAAATCTTGTGTTGTATCAACACACCTAACACAACCATCGTCAACATCAAGATAGCAGCATTTACCAATAATAAGGTTCCCGGTATCGCAATTATGTTTGGCTATACAATCAAGATCAGCACATAGAGTATTGTCGTAGAATACGCCGCCAATACTATTACAATCTTGCTGAGTGGGAACTTCTGCGCAAGAAGGAACGGTTCCCTTGCAATGACAACATGCCCATGTATCTACTTCATCAAACGGACATGGTGAATCATCACAGTTTTCATACGGATAAAATGAATTTCCATCATCGGGAGAACAAAGATAATTAACGGTATTAAAACAAGTTTGATCGATATCATTACAACACGCTCCTTGAGTAGTGGAAGGAACGTTTGTGCATATGTACCCAAACTTATCATCATGCGTACACTGTTCACCAGGACAACACCAAGCATGATCTTCTTGTCTATTCCAACAAGCATATTCGGTAGAATATTCACACGCTGGATCTGGTGATCCACTTCCATTATTGTAACAACATTTACCCTTTTCAAGAGGATCTATACAATAATAATAAGGATCTCCATCAATAACTTCACCGTCTTGATTCGGGTAATAAATGTTCCTACCCCACCCAATCGAGCAATTTGGTTCATAAACACCCAGCCATGTTCCTTCGGTGCTATGATCGGGAAAATCATCGCCAGGAAGACTAGTTGCATTTGTCCCAATCGGAAGATTTTCCCATTCAGCCAATCCTGTAATTATTCTTCGGAATAATATATTTCTTATATTTGAATAAGGTTCGTTGAAAGGATCATAATTATCAGAAGAAACGCTTATAACTTCTCCCCAATTACTACCCGCTAATGTTTGTGCAAACCAATATTTTTCTGTTAATGGACTACCTGTGTTATACCAATAACTAGATGACAACGCAACAACATTGCTTTCATCTGTTTCCTCAAACCCAAACAGTTGTGGGAATCCTCTACCCCATAATTTTCGTTGACCAAGAAGAAACGCTAATTCATCTTTAGAAGGAACGTACCATGGATAACCAGTTGAATCCCACAAAGAAGTGGCCAGCCAAAACATAGTCTCTTCACTACCATTCAAAGAATTGCAGTACCAATGATCTGGTTCTGTAACTGGTGATGATGTAAAACAAGTGTCGCACATTGTTTGTATATCACAAGGAGTACTATTAATAAGATCACCAGGACAATTATAACTGTCTGTGGAATTACACTGATGTAATAAGTGAGTGTTCATGTAACCGCTATTTCTGGTTGACCCGCCATATATGGAATCCCACTCACCCGAGTCTGTAGTTGGAAGATATAGTTCTCCCGCACCTGGTGTCATGTCAATTGCTACTATTCCCCATCTTGGTTTATCGATTTCGCCAACTGTTCCAGTACATTGACATTCTGGCAATCCCCCTGGCCCGGTCCCATCTTCATCACAGGTATCTTCACACGTTTCGCTCGGATAAAAAGCACAACCAGATCCCGGGAGACATTCTGAATAAAGAACATTGTCAGCACACATATTTTCTTCACAACAACACGCACCCACAGGTTCGTTTGGAACCTCTTCGCAACATTTAACATGGTCATCAAATGGATTTTCACTACAGCGGGTACTAACGCCATAAAATATGCCGCCCATTGTTTGACAGTTTGGAGCCGTTATTTCAAAACAAGCCGTACCAACACAACAAGCACCATTTGCGGTGTGTTCGCAGCAATCTATATTTTCGCACGAAGTTCCATTACCAGAATAATATCCCCCTACAGAATCACAAAAATCTTCATACACACTATCTACACATGTTCCAATAGTTGTACAACATGCTCCGATTGGTTCTAACGTTGAACATAAAGGAACACACGGAATTTCATCACACCCATATCCAACATAAAATGTTCCTCCATACCGCTCACAATTACCATCATTTATTGTTTCTAAACATATATCATTTGTACAACATGCTCCAATCAAATCTGCCTTATCACTACCGCATAGTGTTTCTGTACATGTTTTGTTTCCTAAAAATGAACCGCCTAAAGAATCACACCCAGATTTTGTCGTATAATCCCTACAATATGGAACCCATTTGCCCTCTGTCGGTCCACCTCCCCCCTGCTCAGAAGTAAATCCACTCGGACTTTGGCCAAAGCCGCCGCCTAGCCAGGGACCAGGTTCATATACCGAATAACAGCAAGATCCTAAACTATGGGCATCAAAATATGTTTCTTCAAATGATCGGTTAGGTTCAAAACAGAACCAAGAAGTTCCATTATCTACACTCATACAATTTACTGTATTGATTGTTTTCTTTTTAAATTCGGTGCCACTTGTCCAGCCCCCAGTAAAGGTGAGAGGAACATCAAAAGTAATACCTATCGAATTACCCAATGTATTAAAATTTAGATCAGGGGTTTCATTCATAGTATCAATTATAAAGGTCATATAACAGGTATTACCATAATCATATGAAGCGAAGGTATTACCTTTTCCGGGTATCCCCGTTATCAATGATGTAATTTTATTGTTTCCAATCGATCTAGCCGTATTAATATAAAACACATTAGCGTTATTAGTGCTAAAGTCTGTTGGAAATGTTATTATGTCTCCATCTCTCAGGCGATAATTTCCTCTTATTATATTAGTAACATTTTTAAATGTTGCCGATATACTTTCGCCATCATAGGAATTTCCAGTATCAAAATATGTAAATGCTGCCCCTCTTGCAAAATTGGTTCCAGATGCGCCCCCGCTAGTGGAATCTAGGAACACCAAATTACCAGCGTCTCCACCAACAACAGAAGAAGTTCCCCCTGATAAACTACTACTAACTATAATATCTTTTCCGGTTGTTGTTACAGTATAATCGTTTGAAAATGTTAACGACCTAAATGTAATTCTTTCAAAAGAAGAACCTTTAACAAAAGATACGCCCGTTCCTAAATTTTCATGATATACTGTTCCAGAACTTCCAGCCGCCGCGGTTCTTCCTACATGAAAATCATAAGTAATATTTTTAAGACCAACATGTGTTTCTGATTGTATAGTAACACTTAAAGTTTGACCACCATCGCTATTAATATTATTGGTGCCTTCTGCTGCAACAACACCAAAACCAGTAGGACCAGTAGGACCAATATCGGCAGGACCAGTAGAACCAGTAGGACCAGTGGGCCCAACATTGCCCGCTACTCCTTCGTCGCCTGTCGGTCCTATTGTACTATATACCGAATAATGCTGCATTTAAACCTCATCTAACTAGAATGGCATTGTACCTGTATTGTCGGGAGTCTGAACAAATATACCATACCATAACAATTCACCATTTCCATTCTTCCTGCCGTTAGTCACAAAATGAAAATAGTCTTCACTACTAGTTATATGAGGTTTAATATTGTAAGGGAAAATCCAATTTCTTGGCCAAATTGTTGATGCGTTGGCAAAACTTGCACCACTTCTTTCTTCTTTGGAATAACCATCTACAATCTTTAAAGTAAATCCGAGCGAACTATTTTTTCCAAATTTTTCATCAAAATTTAGACCTGCTGATCCTGTTGCCGAATTGTCTACAAACCGAACAAACGGTCTTTCTTCGTCTGTTACTTCAGAACCTTTTATTTCTCTCTTTACTCTGTTGGGATCTACTATCCAAACATTGCCCCAACTTTTCTCCGTGCTTGCCGTTTTACCCAAAGCCGAATGTGACAATCTGCTACCCGGACTTGTATCAAATGCGTATATCATAGTATCCTCATCGACACCACCAGTCATATCTGCTGTGCCTAACGAGTATGCGACTTCGTGGTATGAACGTATTGATGCGCCAACGGTCTGTGTATTCGTATCATACTTGGTTCCTGTTGCACCAGACAATTCGTTTGTTGCTGAATAAACACAAAGTTCTCCAGTTGCGCCGCCTGTTGCTAAGAACCCATTAAAGGTTGTAAACGAAAATTCTACTTCGTCGGTGTCGTCTGGTGCTTTAATAGTTACATCACCAAACCCGTGGAATGTTCTTAGTTTTATCGCTTCGTTACCAGTATTAATTCCTGTTGGTGTTCCACTCGTGTGTCCATAGGCAAGACTAAGCCCTACTGTGCCTATATGATAGGAATTTGTAACTTCTATATAGGATGATCCTATCGGTCCATTAAAAGTTCCTCCATCATAAGTAACCCCAGTATCAAATCTTGTAAATATGTGTGTTGTACCAGCAACATTTATAAGAGTAATGCCAAATATACCACTAGAACCTGTTTCCCCCGTAATAGAAGAACCGGTTGGCCCAGTAGGACCGGTTGGTCCAGTAGGACCAACTGGCCCTGCATTGCCTGTTGCGCCAGTTGGTCCTACTGGACCTGATGGGCCCCTGTCCCCCATTGGAAATTGATGGGAACTGTATGCTACCATAGTATTATGTCTTTATCTTCAGATCACTGCCATCCCGGTAAACCGATCCAACGGGAAGATCATCAGCATCGGCAGCAACAGGTACGTTAGTGAGTGTCAATGGAGATAAATCCTGACCAGAGAGTAAACTTCCGTCGTCGTTTATACCATCACAATTTAACTTTCTGAATGTTGTATCATCAACCAAGGCAACCGAAGCATCATCTGCAATTCTTACTAGCCAGTTTACCGTCATATATTTTGGTTCATTGGTAATGTATGCAAACGTTTCATAGTCATCTCCGAAAAAACTACCCCCCTCGTCTGGTTCTGTTTCCGTGTTCATGTCGCTGGGCCAAAAGGAGTTTTCAAATTGTCTAACAAAGAATGGATCTATGGCCATCACCGGATTATAACTAGAAATACCTGCGCCATGCCAAGTACCAAGTTCGGCACGACCATCTCTATCTATTACGTTATAATCTAAATGTCTGGGCATATCATCTTTTATGAAATGACCGTTGCCGTAATAATTACTTGAGTCTAAAGGCGTTCCGGTTTCATCATCACGACCAACTTGTGGTGTTATTACGGTATCTGTAACAATACCAGGAGTGTCAACCCTGTGGTATCGGTCCCTATTCCATGCAACGAACTCAGTTGGACACTGTCCAGTGGGGTATGGTCCCATGTTGTCACAATGATGTTGATGGAAGCCACTCATGTTATACAAACCATCATCGCTAAATATTCTACCATGACCGGTGGTCTGATCCGTTATTTGGCCACCACCCAGTACCTGTGGATCCCACGAATCCATCGGATATGCACCCATGGCAGTCGAGAAACCTCCCGGCGAATCCATCCACCGCATATGGCCGCGCTTGCCCTGCACGCCGCTCATGAAGAAGTCGTCATCGGTGTAGATCG
>Ga0080013_1003182_pt1 | contig 17775 bp, 24 predicted proteins | sample ETNvirenome_6_85_FD_69236 | JGI IMG/M metagenome (GOLD analysis project Ga0080013, IMG submission 69236) | Marine viral communities from the Pacific Ocean - ETNP_6_85 (SPADES assembly) (version 2) | ecosystem: Environmental > Aquatic > Marine > Oceanic | place: Pacific Ocean | collected 2013-06-19 | reverse complement strand
TTTGCTACTATTAATTCTGCTTCTTTAATAATTTTTTCTGCACTTTTATCTTTGATTTTGCCTATTCCTTTTCCTATTCCATAAAAACCTGCTCCTGCAAGTCCAGCACCAGCACTATATATTGCTGCTTTTTCTAAATCAATTTCACCTGTTTTAGCCATATCTTCTAATACACTATAACTACCACCTATTGCTGCCGACCTTCCTGACATTTGAAGTAAACTTTTACCAGGAGCTATGGCTGTTGTAGGACTAGCCACAGCAGCTCCTACATTTCCTGCAATTCTTGACCAGCTATCAGGATCAGGCTCAAAATAATCACCATAGGCTTCTTTTAAACCTCTTTCTTTTGCCCTTAAAATCATTGTTCTTCTAGTATCATCATCAGCTTCCATAAAACCTTTCCCATAAAGTTTTTCAGGAGAGTAATATTGAATACCATTATCAAAATCAACACTAAATCTTCCTAAAGGAAACTTTCTTTCTAAATAATCTGCTGCATTATCTATATCACTATCTCCTTCATCATAACCATAAACAAACTGTCTATAAGCATTATCTTTTTCTGTTCTTTTTAATTCATTATTAACAATTCTATCGCCTACTTGAGCATTTCCTTCTTGTAAGTTTTTATTTTCATCTATATCTTGCTGGGTTATTTTATAACCTTTGTCAAAAGCATCATCGGTAGAAGAAAATACACGATTTAATTCATTATTAATAATTTCATCGCCAGGCATAACTCCTGCTTGATTTAAGTTTTCATTTTCTCGTATATCTTGTAATGTTATAGTGTATTTTTCCATAATTATTTAATTTTTATTAAGGTTTAATTTTTATTTTACTAATATCAGGTCTATTATTAGAATTGTCTACTACTGGAATAACATTTCCAGCATTTGCTTCAGGATTTTTTGCTTGATAAAGTTGATTTGCTGATTCTATCATAGCATCATGATTACTTTTCCTAGGGTCTGCACTTTGTATACTTGCTGCATTTGCAGCTATTGCTTTTATAATATCATCATCATCTACTCTCCATTGCCCACCTTCTAGTTCATCAACTATCTTAGCAAAATTTTTATTTGAACCCATTAACCCATTGCCAATGTCTTCTAAACCAATTAGTTTCCATTCAGGCATAGATACTTGGCTAGGTCTTGAACCTGCTGTTTTTGCTGCTACTTGAGCATCATATAATGTTTTGCCTGGTGCTCCAAAGGCTTCCATACCTCTATTAAGTGCTGCTCCAAAGTTTTCACCTGGAAGTCTGCCTTTACCTAACTCTAAACCTGCTCTTAAAATAGCTGCATCTATCATTTGTTTATTAGTTGGGCCTTTACCTGCTCCGTAATTCATTATTTGTGGCATATAAGCATTACCCAAAAGAGTTTCTATATTGCTTAATCCTGTTGGATTATTTGGATCAATTTTTGGTGTAAAATTACCATAATCAGGTGCTGTTTCTCCTTCTCTTAAAGGTCTTGAAAAACCTGAAATAGCTTGTTTTTCTATATAATCAGGTACTATGTAATCTAGTAACCCTGGTAGTGGACTTTTGTAATCTGGCATTATAATATCCCCTGTCTGCTAGACATTAAGTTTCTATAATATTGTTGTAAATCTACTGGTGTTATCTGTTGTCTTTCGTTATACACAGGCATTTGAGGTGCATTAAATACAGGAGCTTGTGGTGCTTCAATATTAACACTTCCTTGATTTAATAAACCTTGTTGTTGTTGTGTTGCTTGTGTTGGTTGCATAGCAAAACCTTCAGGTTTAACACCCATTCCTTGAAATACTCCAGCTACTTCAGGCGACATATTATCTAAAAGATAATTACCACCTGATTTTTGTATATTAGGAAGTAAAGGGGGTCTTTCAGGTTTATTATCTCCAAGAAACCCACTAAATATATTACCTGCTCCCTCAAATAAATTACCTGCTCCTTGAGTAAGTCCAGCAAAAGTTGGAAGTATAGAGGTTATTCCCCCACCTAATCCACTTAAAAAGTCAAACATTTATATCTCCTTTTATCATATCTGATTACCTATTCCCCAACCCATTGATGCTAACGCAGGATTTCCTGTTCCTATAGCTAAACCTGCTCCTATTAATCCCATTAAAGGATTACTTTTTGCTCCTGGTTGAGTAGTAGTTTGTGTTCCAGCTATAGGACTTCCTATTAGATTAGAATAGTTTTGCAAGTTAGCTAAATTTGCATTTTGATTAAAACTATATCTTTGCATAGCTTCATCTATAGGTAATTGTGCTCTTGCTGTTTGCATTTTACCTACATCTGTTAAACTTTGAGCTGGTGCTTGTAAACCACTCATAATTGTAGGTATGTTTTGCATAGCAACAGCTTGTGATTTTAGAGCATCACCATAAACATCACCATATAACTTAGATGCAACATCTGATTGTTTAGTAAGCATATCTTTTAAGATGTTTCTTTTTAAAACATCACCTCTTGTAGAACCAAGATTTCCTGTTTCTACTAAGTCTTGTGTAGCTTGTGAAATTAATCTTTGTGTACTTTCCTCTATAGGATTTAATCCTGCTCTTAAAGCATTTTGAAACATAGGGTTAGCAAATCTAGCAGAAGGATCTTGCATTAAACTTGTAAAACCTGGTACTAACGCATTAGCAATATCTGTTTGCCCACCTAATGCTTGTTGTGTTCCTAATTGTTCTGCTTGAATTAATGTATCAGAAGGTTCAGCATAAGTTTGGTTAGGATAAAATGTTTGTGGTGTCAAGTTTTGAGCTTGTGAAAAAATATCCCTTAAATAAGGAGCTTGTCCTTCCCATGGTTCTGATTTTGTTGTTTGGGTTTGCGACCCACTTCCTTTACTCATAATGTACCTCTAATGTATTGTTGTGAGTTCTTTAACGAGAACTGTGTATGCGTTTTCATACCCAAATCTCTCTAGTTTCTTTATAAATCCTTTGCGACAAACTGTTTCCATAGCTACGCAATTATTTTCTAATGCCCATTCCTCTAGGGTGTCTAATAGTTCTTCTACCCATAAGTCTAGGCCTTGCCCACCTAGAGTAACTATTCTACAAGTAGTCTTTCTAGGATATTCTATAATTTCTGTAGTAAGTACCGATATGATATCTTTATCATCATTAAACACTAACCACAGTTGCATACGAGCTTCTGATAATCTTTTGTAAATATCCATAACAGACATTTCATCTCTACTCTTACCATTCCCCATTTCTATATAAGGTTCACAATCTTCCCAAACCTCATTAATTCTATCTGATGGTATTCCTGATATATGTAAATTCATAATTTTACCCAACTCCCTGCTGCGTTTCTAAAGTAAATTCCCTCTCCACTTCCAGGGTCAAAGTTAGTGCCATCGCCATAAACAATATCTCCTTGTTTTATTCTATCAGGTGCTACATTTTTAACCTCTATATATTGTGTAGGGTTTTCTTGTAATGCACCTTGTAGTTTTAATAATTCTTCAAATATATATTTAGGCAAATCTTCAGGATTATCAGGTACTGGATTTGGTGTATATCTTGGTGCTTGTGCCATTATCTTTCTCCTAATACCTCGTATTCTATATCATATCCATTTAATTCAAATGTAGTTGCCGTTGTGTTTTGAAACTTAATAGCTATATATTTCCCTGTGCTTCTTGCATCTACTTTATTTTGTGAATTTGAATTTACACTTTGTTGTGTATTGTAAGTATATGTTCCGTTAGGCGACATAGAACTTCCTACAAATACTTCAGCAGAACCTGTGCTAGAAAATCTTGGGGTAATTTTTCTTACAGTTTTAACTGTATTAGTATTGCCATCAAGAGTTAATCCCTTTCTTTCTAAAGTCATAGTAAAGTTAGAACCTGCAAAATCATATCCTTGATCTCCTCTATAAAATTTAGTATCAGTTGTACCTGCCATTAATATAGAAGTTTCTGTAGGATTATATGTTCTACCACCCCAAGCTGTTGTTGTGTTATAAGAAATCCAACTTTGTGATTGTCCTGACCATACTACAGATGATGCACCAGGATTAACAATGCCTGTTGCTATGTGTAATATATTAGGTAAATCTCTAAAACTAAATGCGTTTGTTTTATAATTCCAAATTAATGCTTTATCGCAATAAGTTGAGCCTATTTTTGGATAACAAACCCAAATTTCTGTTTTTTGTTTATTATGTAATGTAAATATATTTTTATAATTTGTGCTATCTAATTCATTAAATAAAGTTCTTTTAACAATGTTGGTTGCTATTGAATCTTTAGATACCCCATTGTGTACTATTAAATCACCATTAGTTACTGCAAAATGTTTATTATCAAATTCAACCACACAATTTCTTGATAAAACCCCTGTATCATTAAATAATTTTTGAAAACTAAATACAAGATTTCCACCTATATGCTTCATTAACCATGTACTTCTTTCTTTATAAATAATAAAAGAAGCACCTAATGCAGCTCCATCTACAATATGATCTCCTTCATCTCCTAGAGTGTTTTGACCTGCATCATTAGTTGATGCTGCTGTCCACGAACTAGGTATTCCTATAGATGAATCAGACCATCTTACTTTACTTGGATAATTAGTTCCTGATTCTGTTGTATTTAATGCAATTAAATAACTACCATAAGGTCTTATAGATTTACAGGTTGTACTTGATGGCCAATTAGTTAAATCAATAAATTTACTTGTACTTGAATCCCATATTTGGGGATCATCAACACCATTACAAAGAAGTGGTCTGCCATTAAATATTGAGCCTACCCAATTACCTGTTCCTGTTAAACTCGTTGCATAATCTCCACCTGATGTTCTCGTTACATCTGTATTAGTTGAAGCATCTGTTCTATAAATCTTTGCAGAACCTGCATAAAACCAATAATTAGTAGAGCCAGTTAAATTAATTAAGAAATAAGGTGCAACACTAGGAGCTGTAAATACATTATCATGTCCTAAAATCTTTTTTGCTGCATTATCTTCAAATCTAACATTTTCTGTATGTGAAAAAACATCATTAGGTAAAGCAGTAGGGTTTATATCCTTTGCCATACTTTTAGGTGGCCCTGCTTGAAAAGTTGCCATTATGCAGTTCTTCTCCACATATATGCAACTATGTATGGTTGAACATTATTATGTGCTCCACCACCACCAGTAGCTGCTGTAGTCATTGTTAATGATGGGTCTGTATTATCAGATGCTGATGGTATATTTTGTAATTCATCTTCACCATTACCCCTTAAAGAAGATGTATGTGTATGCGATGGCATTTCAGCAGTTGTTAATGTATGTGTTTTAGCACCACCAGTTTCTTGTAGTGCATCAAAATCTGTATCACTAGCATTATAACCTACTATTACTCTACCAGTTCCAAAAGCTGTCCAAGTTCCAAAACCTAATAATGTAGCAGGATTGGTTGTAACTGCTGCGTTAATATAAATTGATCCTACTGGATATACAGCTTGTAAAGTAGTTGCTGTGTTAGAGCCTATAGTTATAGTTCCTGTGCAAGTTAAATTTCTTACACCTGTAATATCTATGTTCGCATCTGCTGTAACTGCTTTAGATGCTTGTGCTGTACCTAAAGTTGTAATATCTACATAGTTTAATTCTGTTGTATTAGCTGTAACACCATCTAATAAATTTAATTCTGTGTGCGTAGAAGAAACTGCTCCACTAACACTAGGGAAGGTTGCTTTTACTGTTGATTTTATCAATCTTATATGGTCATCACCCTCATTAACAGCATCACCTGCTGCTGGGTTTGAGCTATTTAAGTCTGATATATATGTTCCTGTTTCTAATCCCATTTAATTTTCTCCTATGTAGCTAATGCTATTGTTCCGTTAGTTCCTACCATAGGCATCTCACTAAATGCCATGTAGAGATATTTAATATCATCTCCATTTGCTTTATGGTCTGTGGTTGTTGGTCTAAAACCATTGCTTTCAAAGTGTACATAACAGTTTGTTGATGAAGTGTTGTCATCATATTTTACTGTTCTTGTTTTTTCTGCACCATAACCATAACCTGTTAGTGTCTGTTTAGAAAACCAATTTTCTGCACCATCAATTTGTTTAATCATTACCCATTTTGGTCTAAAGCCACAATACACTTTAGTACTTCTCACATTGCCTGTGCCTGAATAATATCCAAATTTAGAAAACCCTTGCACTTCTGCAAAACAATAAGCTACATAAGTATCACTACTTTTATTTGTTTGGGTGGCACTTTTAACTGAAAAAACTGTACTCGTAGGTGCTGTGTCATTCCAAAATGTATCTAGGTCGCCTAAAGTAGTGCCGTTCAAAGCAAATTGCACATAATCTGTCCAAGGGTCAGTATGATAAATTGTACTTCCATTACCAAATCCAGCATAATCTGCTGTTGTCAAACTTTTGGTTATAATTATTTTAGGAACTGCACCCAATCCATGTCCAAGAGTTGTAGCACTACCTGTTCCTGTATAAGTAACTACTGAAAATCCTGATGTTGTATTAGCTTGTACTGTTGATGTAGTAGCACCATCTGTATTTGATGATGTTGTGCCACCATTAGCTTTCCAACAAGCACCAACATATTCTTGACTTGAATCATTTGTATTGTTTACATTTCCAGTTAAAGTAAATCCATCTGATGTATAACTAGCTACATAAGCTGTAGTGTCATTAGCTGCTTCTTCACTTGGCAAATAATTATAATTAATTCCTTGTGTTGAGTTATTAAATACTGGATATCCATTTCCATCATATCTTTTAATTAAAAGAGCATCAGGTTTAAAACCCATTCCTGTAATTGTAGTTGTGGTTTCACTACCTGTCCATGTTACATTATCAAAGTGTACTGATGGTTTTGCTATTGTTGTAAATGCCATGTTATCTCCTATCCATAAGTTTTAATATTCTTTGTGCAGATTGCATAAAATCCTGCTGGTACATCATATTCAAATACACCAACTCCATTATCGTCTGCATTACCACTTGATACTGCTGTTGTTCCAAATCTTCCCTCGCCAAAATTGCACCACAGAGTTTTGTTTGTATCACCTGCTGCATTACAAACGGCTGTGACATTCACTCCCCAAAAATCATCGCCTTTAGCAAATGATAAACCTGGATAAGCTCCTGTGTTAGGTACTCCAACATCTGAAGTTCCAGGTGCATTAAACCATGTACCATTTTTACCAAACCATATCTTAGAAGTAGCTGCTGATAAATCTACTGCCATCATAATAATATCTCCAGCACTTGCCGTAGAACCATAGTTTACAGTTCCACCACCACCAGCATCTATAATATTTGGTGTGCTAGTCATAGGTTGATAGCTAACTCCCTCACAACCATTACTTCCTGTTTCATTTCCTGGAATTGCAGTAGACCCCTCGTTTATCCATACTCGTGAGGCATAAGTACCATTTTTATAAATACCTATAGTAGTTCCATTACTTGTTGTTCTGTCTGTTTCTACTTTAAATTCTGCATACCATTTTCCATCTTTTATCATCAATGTACTATTTGCACCTCTAGCATTAGTTGATGTACCTAATATAGCTGTGCCAGCATAAGTCGTATATTCACTATATGATTGATTAGTGTCTAAAGTGCAAAAGTTATTACTAGGTGTAGAGATAGATTGTTTTACACTTCCATTAACAGTAAATGTATTACTATTACCTGATGAATCTGTACCTAAAGCTCCTGAGTTTTCAAATTTTAACCACCAACCCTCATCTCCCCAAGTTACTGATGGAGCTAGTATTGGTTTCCATTCTCCTGTTGTGCTATCTGTTTCTCCAAATACTGTTGGTGCACACGCTGTGCCATCTACATTAGCAAAGTGTGCTAGGTTTCCTGAAAAATAATCGCCACTAACACCTGATTCTCTGCCTATTTCATGAGATACTGCTGTATTCCAAACTGTATCATGGTTTTGGTCAGGATAGGTGTCAACATCAAAAGCTGTTTCTTGTACTCCATTAACATATAGTTTTACTCTATCGGTGTCTGTTGCCTGTGCTGTATCTACTGCTACTACTATGTGATACCAAGAAGTACAATCTTCAAACTGTCTATATGTTCTTAAACTAATTTGATAAGCACTAGATTGATAATCTCTAATATATAACGCATTTGTTGAGTGTAGCATAATCCAAAATCCCGTAGCTCCACCCATGACTACTATTTGGTTATTGTCTAAACCACTTCTTTTTAACCAAAATGAAATAGTAAAAAGTCGTCTATTACCGACACTTGGAGTTAATGCTAAATATGAACTTGATGTTGTGTATGACATAATATTCTCTAATTAAATTGTCCTGAATTATTCATTCCTACTGTTACTTTAATAGTAAATGCTCTATCTGCTGTTTGTGATTCTGCATCTGTTGCCCTAGCTGTAAAGCTATAAGTGGTTTCTGCTGATGCACCACTTTCAGTTCCTGTTATAGCACCAGTTGAGCTGTTTAAACTAGCACCACCTGGCATTGAGCCACTTGCTACTGTGTAAGCTAGTGTTGAATCTCCTGTTGCAGCAATAGTAAAGCTCATTGTTCCACCTGCTGCTACCTCACCAAGAGAGCCTGATGCTGTTGTCCAAGTTGGCTCATCAGATACTGTAAGTAATGCTGATGAACTTCTTACTGATAAACCAGCAGGATTTTCTACTCTTAAAAAGTAAGTACCATCTGTTGGTAGAGTTAAATTCGCTACGATTGTGGTTGCACTTGTAAATGCAACTGAATTTGCATTTATAATTGCACCACTTGTACTCCATGCTTCAACATTAGGTACAGTTACATATCCTGTTCCTGTAATTGTTACATTGGTTGCAGCATTTGTAATTGTTGATGGACTAATACTACTTATAGTTGGATATACAATCGTTGATGCTGTCGCTGCCCATTCAGGAGCTGTTGCACCACTATTCATTGTTAATACTTGGTCAGCACTTCCTTTAGCTAATTTGGCTAATGTTGTTGTGCCTGATGCGTATAAAACATCACCTGCTGTGTATGATGTTAAGTTTGTTCCACCACTTGCTACTGCTAATGTTGCAGATAAACTAGCTGCTGATCCACTTGTATTCTGATTTCCTGCTGAATTTACACCAGGTAAATCTATATTTGCTGAACCATTAAATGAAACACCACCAATAGTTCTTGCTGTTTCTAAAACAGTAGCATCTGCTGCCGTTCCTGATGTATCTTGATTACCTGCTGCATTAACACCAGGCAAGTCAATATTACCTGTGCCATCAAATGAAACCCCACCAATATTTCTAGCTGATGCTAGAGCCGTTGCCGTTGCTGCATTTCCTGTGGTTGAACCTGAAGTACCTGATGTATTTCCAGTTACATTTCCTGTTATATTTCCTGCAAAAGTTCCTGATAAAACATCTGTTGATGAATTAAAAGTTAATCCTGCTGCTGACTTAGGCCCTAAATCCCCAGTTGCTGCTGTTACAAATAAAGGAAAACAAGTTGTATCACTACTTTCATCAGCTATTGTAATTGTAGTAGGTACATAACTTGATGATGCTTTAGCATCTAATTGTGTTTGTATGTTTGATGATACATTGTTTAGATATCCAAATTCTGTATTTGATATAGAGCCATCATGTATTTTAGTGGCAGCTATTGCTGCACTTGTATTAACATCAGCATTAACAATAACACCTGTACCAATCGCTGCTGTACCTGTTGTTCCTATTGATATATCACCTGATATAACCACAGGATTAAAATTAGTTCCATCTGCTATTAAAGCTGCACCACTTGTATTTGTTCCCATAAACAGATCATCACCTGATATGGTTAAATCCCCACCTATGGTTGCATTACCTGATGTGGTTAATGTGCCTGATGAAGTTAAACTTGTTGCTGTCGTTGCAGGTAAATTAGCTGCAATATTTGTAAGAGTTACTCCATAGTTAGCACTATCGTATGCTATTGCAAATACTGATGCACTATTAGGTGTGCTTGTAGTTGTTAAATCTGAAAATTTCTTAGTTGCCATCTATTGTACTGTCCAAGTTGTTGTTGCTACTGCTGGAATGTCTTGCCAATCATCAGGAGCTATTGCTTTATTATCTTCTTGTTGGAATAAAACTCCATCTTCATCTGCTAACAAATAAATATTATCTTCGGTTTCAAAATAACCTTGTGATACATCACTTACATTAGTCCAAGATGTAGAACTCGTACTTGTTTCTGTCCAAGTAGTCATTAATATAATCCATAATCAATTCTTGTTACAGGTGCTGTACCTGAATGTCTATCTCTTTCGTTGGATTTTATAATATCATCTTTTGCTCTATCATATAATCCTGCCCAAGTTTGTAATCTTTTATCATTTTGTAAATAAGGTTCTGCTTCAACTAATGCTCCATATAAATAAACATCAGGGTGATGTGTAAGCATATCGTTAGTTGTGTTTGAATCTGATAAAGCTGTAAAATGTTTATAATAAGCTATTTCTATTTCATAAACACCATCAGGTATTGGTCTTATTTGTATAGTATTACCTTTAATTGAATAGGCTTTTGGTTTACCTGTGCTACTCCCAGCTTGTAATCTGTCCATTATCTCAGGGGTTAAGTATTCTAAAGGAGTTTTAGGATCAGAATTTAATTTAATATTACGCATAGCCACATAATTATCAGGCAAAGTATAATATTCAGTATCAGCTATAGTATTAGCTGTAACCCTAGTTTCCATTCTTCTGATTTTAAAATCTCTTTTATGTCTTGTTTCAGTTAAAGCAATAAAGTCAGGGATAATGTCTGTTAAATCACTTCTATCTAACCAATTTGCTACTGCTGTTTTTAATTCTGCGTATGTTGATATTGCCATTATTTTTCCTTAAAAATTTTTCTTAAATGTTACTCGGCCTTTGTTTCTGCCGATATCTAGTTCAAACCTAGAATCCTTTGTTATAGGTTTAACATATTTAACCTTAGTGTTTTTTAAAGCATTTTTAATATTCCTTGCTTCTCCTGGTCTAAAAGGAGAGGGGTCTGTATAATAAAAGTCTTTTAACTCATCATCATCAGACATTCTATTTCTTTTAAATTCATAATTAGGCATTATATTACCCTAGATGTTGTTTTTAAATATCTATAGTCAGGACTATTTAATAATTTCCTAACTGCGTCTTTGTGGTTTTTATTATATAAATCCACACCAAATTTGTTTTTCCATTCATAATAAATTGTAAGAGGAATCCTTGCAGATAACCTAAACTCATCTTTTATATGATGGTCTTCTTGTTGTAATCTTTTATTTTGGTCGAGTAATTTAGTTAGATCAGGCGATTTATGATTAATCGCCCAATCTCCTGAGTGTTCAGAAAATAGAAATGTTTGACCATCTCCTAATTTTCTTTTCACTCACTCAACTCCTGAACATATACAGTAGGAGTTCCACTACCATGAATGGAAGCTAATTTCATGCCACCATCTACTTTAAAGATAATAGATTCATCTCCTGCCATGTATATTGAAGTAGCTGCTACTGCTGTAGGGTTTGAGCCAAATTCAATAAACACAGGCCCAGTAGTTGTTACCCTTACATATTCTATAGCCGAACCAAAAGCAGATGTTTGTGCTGAAGTTCCACTTGTGGTTCTTGTATGGTTTGTGATTACTCGCAAACCCCATGCCCAATTTGCCATGCTTATCTCCTAATTACGAATGTTACATACAAGACTTTAGCACCTGAAGATGCTCCATCTGTAATCATTTCAATAGTTCCATCTTCTGCAACTTCATTAGCTGCCGTAGGTGTTGCTGTATCAACATCTCCTGCTGCTGAACCTGAGTATGCAACTGTAATGCCACCACCTGTTACAGCAGTACCACCAATTTCAAATGTAATTGCTGCATTGGCAGAAGTTATTGCACCTTGTAGAGCAGTAATAATTTTAATAATTTTACCACCATCAGGTACAGCTACAAATGTGCTTGATGCTGTTGATATATCAGCTATTTTAGCTGTTATAAAATAATCATTTAATGTTCTCATTAAATTTCTCCAAAAAAATAACCCTCGTTCCGAAGCGATACCTTCTTCAAGGTCATTATTAAATGTATCAAAATTACCCTCTATGTGTGTAAACTCGCCATTATGTCGTTAGTGCTATAGAGGGTAAAAAGTGGGGGAGTAAAAACAAAAGGAGTGTTAAAAACTCCCCCTTAACTAACTATGAGGAAAGTTAAATTTTATTATGAAGTAGTTAAATCAGCGATTTTACCACTAGCTGCTTCGTTTTTAGAAACAAGAGTATACTCCGTGAGTAATTGTTTCTTCTCAGCATCACCAGTTTTCGCTAAGTCTTGTACTCCGAAAGGTCTTAAGTAAGCTGCTGACCACATCTCAGTATCAACTACATGAGCTGTTCTGCCTGAACTTCTTAAAATCCTATCAGCTACTACCCTAACTTCACCGAAGTCAGAAACATAAACATCAATAGTAGCAACTAAGCTTCTATCTTCTGCCATGTCCATACGAGTAGAGTTACCAGTAAAACCTGATACTTTTTGTTTGTTGAATGATCCAACTAACAATAGGTCAGGATTACCACCTTGGTCAAAGCAAAGTTTCATGTTTGCTTTTAAAAGTGATTCAGTTAGAACTCTTTGAGTTCCATCTGTTACTGCTCCAGTTGTACTGTGGGTAGAGCCACCACTTCCATGAGATTCGTTAGTGTTACACCATGCTTCGTAACCTCTAAGTCTACGACCTGTGCCTGATGAACCAACAGTTGCTACATTAACACCTGTTAAATCGAACTCCATATCTCTTTTAAGTTCCTTACCAGCTTTAGCTATTTGATAAGCCATTTCTGAAGAAACACCTGCTTTATTAACAACTTCTTGAGTACCAGTAACTACAACAGGTTTCGTAGAAATCTGAGTGTAATTTAATAGTCTTGAAGTAGCTGTTAATGCCCTGCTAGGAGAATCATCTCCTTCCATTACGACATTCGTAGCTGCTGCTGCAAGAGAATCTGTTTGCCATTCATGCTTTGTTGCACTAGCTGAACTAGTACCAATAGAAGACATAAATGGTGTTTCAGTTGGAGAGATGTTATAAATAACATTCGCCAAATCTTCTCTCTTATCATTACTATCGAAAGTTTCGTAAGAGTCTGTATATATTGCCATTTTTGATTACCTTTTGTAAAAAAGTTTAGTATTAGGCTAAGACTTCATAAGACTTTCAATAACACTTTTAGCATCATTGATGTGTCCTGTTTTCCTTAACCTTGCTCTTTGTGCTTTAACTTTATCACTAGATATTTCACCTTTAGTTGCTGGAGAACCAGGTTTTTGAACTTTAGGAACAACTTTAGATTTCTTATTAGAAATTTTAGCTGATAAAAGATTTTCATACAACATGGCTTTGTGTAGAACATCTACAGACCTTGCGTCAATTAAGCTATTAACTTCTTGTTCGGTAAATCCTTTTTTTACTGCAAAGGTTTTAATCTCTTGTTTGAGTTTTGGGCCTTTGCTTGGATCATTCCATTCAGGAAGTCTTTGCACCATAATTTCTTGCTGTCTTACAAGTTCTTCTTGCCATTTAGCTTCATGCTCTTGTTGTGATTTATGTTGAAGATTTTTTTGTTCATCTTCAACCATTCTTTTATTATCCTGAAGTTCCCTATATTGATCTCTTTTCAACATATATTCGGTTGGATCTTCTTCCTTGAGTTTAGTCCAATCAGTAGATGAAAGTTCTTTAATTTTTACATCTGCCTGAGTATTAAATTGTTCAAGTTGTGATAAGTAATGCTGTCTTTCTTGTTGAGTCGCAGCTAATTCATCATCAGCTTTTTTGCGTTGTTCTGCCAATACTTGACTTTTTCTTGTGTAATCAGCTTGTCTACTGTAACCAGCTTGAAGTTCATCAAGAGTAACCTCTACATCTTTACCATCTACTTTAATGGTGTATGTGTCAGGTGTCTGACTTTCTTCCGTTTGGTCTTGGTCTACTAAGTCATTAGCAGTTAATCCATCAGGATTTTCTGCTTCTGTTTCAACTGATTCGGACTCCGTGTCCTGTGCAGAAACATCTTCTTGAGTTTCTGTTTCTTCTTGATCTTCTTCGCTTTGCTCTTTTGGAGTGCTAATCATATCATGAAGTGCTTTTTGTGCCGATGCAACATCTGTTACAGGCACACCACCATGAGTGGATTCTTTTATAGGGATATCATCTTTTGCCATGATTATTTACCCCCTTTCTTTCTTCTTCGAGAATCTTTCCATTCTCCATAGTATTTACGAGAACATTTTGAGCTGTTAATACACCTCTTAGAGAATGATATAATGCTTCTCTTTGGTTTGTATCAGCTATTTCTGTTCTTAGCCATTTTTGAAATATATCATTTTGGATAACTTCGTAAGATTTTATTAATAAAGGGTCTTCAAGTAATGCTTTTGCATTTTGTCCTTCCTTTATCTCCTTTTCTTTATCTACCATTTTTTTCTCCTATTTGGTTGATTCTATCTACCACATTGGTAGGTATAGTTTTTCTCCCAGTTAAGAAACCACGAATATCGTTTTCTTTAATACAGGTATCTCGTGATAACTCAGATACTGAAATTCTTTTTTCCAACATTAGTTGCTGTAATTCTTTGTGTGTTATATCAGCTTTAATAGTGAATCTTGTCAATTTATAATAATCTCAATAACTCTTTAAATGTATCGGTTGCTAAAACAAAAACAACTATTGCACCATAAGCAATATATTTAAATTTAAAGACTTCTGTTTTTACAGTTTTTAAATCTTTCTCAATATGAGTTAGATGATTAAGTTTAATATCATTAATATCTCTTTTAATCACTATTATTTCTGTATTTATCTCATTTAAGTCTTTCATGCTAGTGGTAATTTCCTGCGTTTAGGGTAAGTATCTAATGCTATAGCCACTAATTGTTTATGTTTTTTCTTTTTATTTTTTGGTAAATTATCATTTTCTGAACTAAGAATAGATATTTTTTTAGAAACTAATTTGTTTCTCTCAATTCTTCCATGACCTGAGTATTTAGGGTATGACATTAGCTTGGCCCTATTCCAATAGGTCTATTCTGCACAGCTTCAAGTGCAAGTTCTTGTTCGTTTAAATCAAGTTGTGATTTTTTAATTTGTAATTCTTGTTGCTTAAGAGCAAGATTGATTGCAGCTTCTTCTTGTTTTAGTTTTAATTCTTGTGCTTTAAGTTGCGTTTCAATTTCTAACTCTTTAGCTTGTAATTGTAATTTTTGTAATTCTACTTGTGCTTTTTGCTGAGCTACTTTTTCTTCAAGGGTAGGCTCAGGTGGTGGTTTAGGTGGCATCATAGCAGGATTAGATATAAACTGGTCTGAGTTTTTATATCCTGATTGTGCTATAAATTCACTAACAGTATTATATATATTTTGTGGAGTAACTAAACTACCCATTCCACCATTTTGTACTAAACCTTGTATTATCTGCATAATAGCACCCATTGTTTGGGTTTTACTTTGCTGAGAACCTGATCCAACACCAACATTAACAGTACAATTTAATTTCTCTTTCCAACGAGATACATCTATTGGTACAAATTTACCATTAAGATAAGCCATTTTTTTTCTATCTTCATATCTTTGAATTAATTGATATATATTTGTAAATAAATCTTTAATACCTGTTTCTGCAAATATACGAGCAATCAACTCAATTCTTTGCGTAGCAGATTCTGTTGCAGCACTTATTGCACCTGATGTTACATGAGATGTTAATACATCAGGATTTAATCCTTGCGACATTTTAGATACACCACTTCTTTCTTCTCTAACACTATCTAAATATTTAACCATCTCAAAAGCATGAGGTTGTATTTGTGGTGTAGGTAATGGAGTTACAGCTCCTGGTGCTCTCATTCTAACAATGCCACCAGGTTTAGATGAAAGTAAATCATCTAACTCTACTTGTCCTGCTAAAACAGCATATCTTGCGTTATTAGTTAAATACATATTGTCAAGTAAATTTCTAACAATAGTTGATTTAATTAATTGAATATCTTGAACAGTATCAGCAATACTCATTCCATGAAACTTATGTGGTATAGGTAGAGGACAAATAGTTGAAAAAGGAATTGAATCTATTTCTTCATTGTCAAGTATTATATTACCACCTTTGGTAATTTTTCTAAGTTCTGCTATACCATCATTGTTATAGTCAATGTGCATATAACATTCCTCTAACCAAACTTTTCTTGATGCACCCTCACCCTCATCTGCTGGTGAAGAATCATCATCAAAGCTAAATCTTGCTATTCTCTCCTCATTCCACTCAGCATTACTTTGTGTATAAGTTGGTAATTCATCTACTAATTTAGGACTATATCCTTCTAAGATTAAATCTGATGCTGTTTTTTTAACCCTATGACATACAAAACTAGCATCTTCTATGCTTGTTGCTCTCCTAGATATTAAAAATTCTTCAGGTGGTACTGATAAAACTTTAACTTGCCCATCAGTTTTGGTTCTTTTAACTTTACAATCGTATGTAATAACTTCAGGAGATATCATCATACCATTTTCATCTGCTTGAGCTTCTTGTTCTATGTTTTCTGTTTTCTCTATTATCTCTAATTCATCATCTGCAAGTATAGATTGGTATTCTATCTCAGTTAAATTGGTATAAGTTTCTGTAGTAACCTCAACTTTTTCTTCCCAAAAATGTTTTATAACACCTGTTTTAGATATTAAGGCATCTTTGAAAGCATCGTATAGTACCTTAAAGCCATTGTTTTGTTTATTAAAAACATAATTAACATAGTCAGTAGCTTGTTGTGCCATCTCTACATCTTCAGGGCCTTGTGGCTCAAACTCAGCTACATTGTTGTGTGTGGTAAAAATACGCATCAATGATGGCATAATATACTCAATAGTATCTCTAACATCGGTTGTAACGATTTCTGATCTACCCTCTATCTCATTACCAAAAGGCTCACCAAGATAATACTTCATAGCTTCTTCTCTTTGAGAAGATAGCTCGGTATTAAAATTGCCTGTAGCAGACTCTATCTCGTTACTTAGTTTTGATGCTAATTCATCATCGGTCATTTTTTTAGTTTTAGCCATTTATTTTTTTACTCTTTTTTGGTTTTTAATAAATTGTTTAACTGTTGGTTTATTTAAATTAGTCATAAGATTTCTATAGTTTTTTTTCAATCTATTTTGCATTATTTCTTTATCGCTTGGTGCAAAAATTCTTTTTACATTATCTATACCTTTGCCACCATATTTCATAAAAGTTAGAGGGATTGCTCCTATTGGGCGACCTATTGATAAAGCTCCACTAATCATTCTATTATAATTTTCATCTCTATTTCTTTGTAGTTGATCAAATTCTTTAGAGGTTAATTTATTTACTGGAGCATTAGGATTTATTCTTCTGCCCTCATTAAAATCTTTCATTTTGGCCCTTCGTTCTTTAAATCTTTGTGCTGCTGATTTTGCCATTGTTATCTCCTTATTTTCCGTACCTTTTTATATTCATGTGTTTAATATCCAAGCCAATTTTTCATTCTTTTGAGACTAGGGTTAGGGCCTAAACTTTTGGATTTTTCTCCTATAGCTTTAACTTGTAAAACTGGTTTTTTCCCTTTCTGTATAACATATTTAGCTTTATGCCCATGATCTTTTATAAAATTAACATCTCTTTTCATAGCTGGGGATAAGTCAGAATGATGTAATGATTCTTTTTTATTTTTAATTGCTTTCTTCGCTGCTGCTTG
>Ga0080013_1003181_pt1 | contig 17779 bp, 15 predicted proteins | sample ETNvirenome_6_85_FD_69236 | JGI IMG/M metagenome (GOLD analysis project Ga0080013, IMG submission 69236) | Marine viral communities from the Pacific Ocean - ETNP_6_85 (SPADES assembly) (version 2) | ecosystem: Environmental > Aquatic > Marine > Oceanic | place: Pacific Ocean | collected 2013-06-19 | reverse complement strand
CCTTTATGTATCCAGTATGGGTGCTTCGGCTACTTCGGGCACCGACGCCAGCGGCGTGAGCGGCAGCCTTTATGTATCCAGTATGGGCGCTTCTGCAGTATCACCGTCGGTTTTGGGCGCTAGTGGCGTCAGTGGTTCCATATCAGGAACCGCACAGACTAGGGTGGAACCAGTATCATCTATTGTTAAATCTCCGTATTGGACCAAAGTATGTTTCAGTTCAAGTGAGTTTGAGAAAAAATTAGTTACATTTAATACGCGCATAACAGCACAGGTTGGCGAAGATGCTCCATATTCTAATCCACCGTTAGATTCTAATTCTTCTTACTGTATAGAGATTGGAAAATCAACTTCAGTCAATAAGAATTCTTTTGTTACAATTTCAGAAGTTTCCCTTCGGGATTTAACACTTAATGCACTATCATCTAACTATAATAAGGACACATTGACGAAAGTATTAACTCTGTTTAATGCTAATCAGACAACAAAACTGTCTGAATTTAGTGCAATAGAACCAGTGTCTGTAAGCGGCAGTACAGACACCTACACATTTACCGAACCTGAATCATGATAGGACATGTAAGAATTATCGAAAAGAAAAAGGATGGAACAGAGAAGACTTTGTTTCAGGAAAATAATCTTATTGTGAACAGGGGTCACGAATCCATTATTGATGCTTTAGCAAAACCACGTCAATTATCTAATACTAGTGGTGTTGATGTATCAACGAATGTTTCACATTACGCGGGGAATTTTGGTGTTGGTGCTATGACCTTGGGAAATGCCACAGAGCATAACGACCATAGGGACTCTAGGCATTATACTTCAGTAACTGATGACGCAGACTCACGACAGAGTTTATTAAACCCAATACACAACAGTACTTTTACTGAAGTTCAAACACATAGCACGGCTCCTAATAATCAACCAAACTATAGAGCTGATATGGACAATTTTGTAACCAAGGATAGATTTTTAAATCAATTTGTTGGTATGCAAGGGGAGACTGATTATTTTCCCAATGCAAGTCTTAAAGACCTTGCTGCAGGAGTAAGTTTGGGGGATTGCTTTACACTCACAAGCTCTGACTATGAAGGCGTAGCTTACGATAACTGGGCTTCGTGGGTGGGTGGTCCGCTGAATCACGGTTCTCAGGTATGCGCGTACGATGACCCAGAAAGAGGTCAGGTTTTAAAGATAAGCCCAGACTGGGACGAAGTGTCTTATGTCCCAGGGTGGGCTTTTAACCCAAAGTTATGGAAAGATGACACAAGAATACCCACCCCTAATGGTTCAGAGTATGATATACCTCAGGATGACCCCGCTTATGTTGATTCACAATGGTTCCACTGGGGAAAAATATATGTAGTGGAGTTTTGGGCTAGAACCGACGGTACAGATTCAGTTCCTCACTTCGGAAGCGCCCCACCTCCTCTTGGTGATAGAGCGGAAATCTCCTTAAGTAGTAAAAGATGGGAATCCGATGACCTAGGAAACCCCACCCCTGGAACTGGCGTATGGGATTATACCGTCCCTTACTCCAATGCAAACGTAACCATATCTAAAAATTGGAAGAAGTATAAATTTATCCAGCGTGGAGACAGAAGAAATATCGCATACTTAAGTTTCGGTAAAACAACGAATCAAGGTCAGGTTCTGTATGTGGACCAAATAAGCTTAAAGCCAATTACAGATGTCATGGAAAACCACATGGAGGATTGGACTCTTTCTTCTGTGGGTGAGATATTTGTCTATAAAGATGAAGATGGGCTACATTTCGACAGGATGGAAGAGTATTCTCAGCAAGGGTCATATGCTAGCCATGCGACAATGTATCAAGATTTTGGCAGTCTTGAACTCGGTAAACTCCACAAACTACAAGTAGTAGGGAATGGGTCATTACCAGTAGAGGTGGCTCTGTATAGGGGTCGTAGTAAAGGGGAATCCTTACAATACTATGATTTCGATTCTGGTAGATTTACAACTGCACGAAAAACAAAAACACTAACTTTCGATGAGATAACAAGCACCAAGCGGGAACTTGATGTTCAAATAAACGACTTCCCAACAGACTCATTTTGGGTTCCTACAAGTTATACGGAATATGGGTTAGAGGTTGTTGTCCCAACTGTGAGCGAGGAGTTTGGGGATGTTGTTCTTAAGGAGGTCGTATTGTACGATGCGGAAGATGATATTCTCGTAAACCCATATTTTAACCTTCGAAATACACTTTTAGATAATTCTAGATTTCAGTATAGCACTCCATTTTTACAGGCAGGAAATCAAGCAGACGCACTCAAATTAGGTCTTAGAGATATCCACGGTTGGAATTGGCATTCACCCAAAACATCTAGTACTACACCATACTCCGCAAGTGCGGAGGGGTCAGTTGCTATCGCTAATGATAGTGGATTAGATGTTCTTGAGATACGGTCATCTGCTACAGATGAGAGTGACGCCGCTGCATATATCAGTCAATCAGTTTACTTAGGAGAGGAGTTCAACGACCCTCTTTGTGACCCTGCTATTATGGGAGGTCCTTGTTACGATAATAAGTGTTTCCCTAAAAAAGTAAGAGCTCTCAATGTTACTCTAGAGGCGAGAAATTACGTATCAAACTCAGGCTACACACCTCACCAATTTGCTTTGAGTGGAGAAGGAGCTGGTTTAGAGGTTAGCGTAAGTAGAACCACCTCTAATGGAGAAGAGTGGTATGCATTTCAATCTAGCGCACCCCAAGGGTTGATACAGGGTGAGTGGGGCTCTGTTGGGAGTCCGTGGTTGGTTGACATAAAGTCTTATCGGGGATGGGAGTTCTTATCGAGGATTATTCTTTTGACTGGCGACTCCCCAGGAAGCACCCTGTATACTTTGTATATCAGGGCGAATGGAACTGCTGGAGGGGATTTCGCTTCCTACCGACTGAAGGCTGTTGATTTTGGACCATTAAAAGGGTGGGAATACATTGATTTCAATGAAGAATCTAATATGTTTCTCTCCGACATAAATGACAGTGACCCCTCTCACGGAGCTTTGCGCCTCACTAGCACCGACAACGATTACCCAGGAACACCCTTCCAAAGATACAATACTATAGGTCAGTCTTTTACTGGTATAAACCCCTTTAAAGTATATGACATAGTTGGTAGTTTGAGAGCAGGAAGAAATGTAACCGCGAAAAACTCATATAGTCAACTTATTTATATATCTTCTTGCGCGGACAGAAATAATTTCAATTTATTAGAGTGGGAGGCTGACAGCTCCATTCCAGATTTAGGGTGCGCCGACTTTAATTTCAGTCATTGGTATGCTGGAGGAGGCAATGTGGATTATGTTTACGATGTGGAGCATGGATTTGCAAATGAATTGGTTTCTGGAACTAATCAAGGAGCCAAAATATCCACCGTGACCAGCATCACAGACTCAGTAACCCCACAAAAAGATAAAACTTACAGATTTTCAGCTAGAACTTTTGCGAAATGGATAGACGCTGGAACCCCCACAAATCCTAGTGTATATTTTAATATATACGTATATGACTGGAATACTAATGCTTACGCTAAATGGGATTTTGTAAACTCGCTCTGGGTAGGTTCAGCTGGCAGTGACACTAAGTACAGGTACCGTGTAAATACTGATTTCGAGTTAAACACATGGGTACAAAATCCAGAAGTGGCAATACCATTTGATTCTTCTACATTAGAAGCGTTTGGTATTTTACCCCACCCCTCAAATGGAACTGATACGTACAAAGTAGTAATAAAATATGTTGATGCTGTTGGGTATCGAGGAAACCCAAACCCTGGCACTTACCCAGAAACGTATTTTAGAAATGTAGATTTTAGGGGACCAGCACCACCATTGAATTGGGAACAAAGACGGTACTATAATTGGAATAGTCAATATTGGCTGAGAAGTGATAATCTAACTAGCAGTCATAGGCTTGCACAAGGTACATCCAACGTCAATAATATTGCTAATATTGGTGAGGGTGTTCGCAGAATGCCTTTGGAATATAAAGGAATTAATGATGAAAGTCTATTTCATCTGCATTCGGAATGGGGCTATAATACTACTGGTACTACTATCGAGTCTGCTTCTGCGCATTCAGTGGCGTGTGAAGCACTTACATTATGTGATAGAGCTTTTTCAGCTCACACAAAAAATATAAATCACGCTCACAACAAATATACAACAAGTGAGACATTTAATACTCACAAGATTCCATTTGGAGCTGTAGGTGGTTCTAGTCTTCTTGGCGTTAACTATAGAACAGGTGGAGATGATATTCCAAAAGTTGGAATTAGATATGGACAAAGTGCTTTTCATACATCCACGTCGAGTGATTTTATAGAGTGGCATCTAGGTACAAACCAAGCAAATCAAGCCAACATACAATTAGCTTTTATTTCTAGTGCTAAATTGGTTGATTTGGGGTTAGATTCAGAGTCGTATAAAGAGACATTGAAATTTGCTTTTAATATGACCCATGAAGCTGGGGCTGATGCACCAACATCTTATGTAAGCACACACCTCGTAAACCCTAGAACGCACACAGCATACAGATATCGAGGAAGCCTGTGGAGTTTGAGTGATAATTTTGACCCTTCAGGAAACCGCGAAACCTTCTTATCTACAGATGAGGTAGTCCCCCCCGCGTCTGGACAGGCTGACTGGGGTCAGTTTTTGTCTAGAACTATTGACTTGGATGCTCCAGGCACACCACTATCGGAAGTGGATATTTCGGATTGGTACATTATGATGTGCTGCCTTGTAGACGGTGGTAGTACCCTACACGCGACAGACTCGACTAACCTACATTTCTTGAATCCAAGATTTTACAGGAACACAACTAAAGATGCGTATAATACAGCAAAGTTCCTGCCCTCTAACGCGGACGTGGAAGATATTTCTATTGAGCCGTTGAGGGAGGAGGACTCCCCAGGAGAATTCGGGCATTTTAGAAATGGTATTGAATTTTGCACGCCATCGGTAGAGGAAATACATTTAGAGCCTTTTATTCAGCAAGGGGCGTATTTACCCTCAGATGCATCAAAAGTCCCCAATACAGCATATGCTAGTACGTTGAATGATATAGGTGTTATTACTTCGGAGGGATTCATATTAGAAGCTTCTGGAAGTAGGTCAGCATACATAGAGACTGATGCATCGGCTGGGTTTATCGCATCCTCTAGTGCCGCCAATAAAGTAGCATATATTTTAAAAATCCCCACTGATGATTTTATGTACTTATCTTCTACGGCAGGTGGTATTTCAACTCTTGGTTTGTGGACGGTGGATTATGGGGAGAGCTGCAAGAAACAAAAAGGTGATGAGTTTGGGCAGCCACCATTTTTTGTATCAGGAACTAATTACTCTATTTTAGATTCCCACACCCTGGATGCGGATTCGGCTCACGCTTTGATAGCAGATGCTGTTTTATCTGGAACTATGGGCATGACCAAGTTCTTAGATACATTTGAAGGGAAGAGCCATTCATTATCTGCGTGGTTTTACTGGGATGCAGATGGGGATAAGACAAATTCAGACGGGAACTTGCGACCAGAAAAAAGTTCATACCCATCAATATATAGTAATAGACTCACCAATGGTTCGGATAAGGACCCACCATATAAAGTTCCTTATGTATGGACTGGGTGGGAGCTTAGATTAGGCTCGCAAGGAATACCCGAACTATTATTAGGGAGGAACTCCCACGATGGCGTTGGTTCAGGCTCTCAAATACTATACGCTTATGGTCATATGGGTGGACTTGATAGGATTATGCCTAGTAGATGGTATCATCTTGCTGCCACATACGATATTAATACTAATCTAGTAAAATTGTATGTTGATGGCGAGCTTTCTGCGTCTGAGTATTTTCAACCATTCACAGACCGCCAACCAACAGCAACCTACCATAGAATATGTCCAGCGTACGGACCTAGAATATGTAGGCATAGCGCCATTTCTGGGGGTACTGCAGGTCAGGAATTTGGGACTACTCAGATAGGTGTGTGGAACACAGCTTTGACGCCTGAGGAGGTAGGGAGACTTTCCCGTAGTTTCGATGCGGTATCTCACGTACAGAATAAATATTTACAGATACATGTAGATGGGGAATATACTGGACCTGGAGGCTCAAACCCCGAGGATTTGGTCGGGAATACAGGAGTTCAATTTCACTGGGGAGGTAGTCTCAGCAATGCGGACAACAGAATTACTGTTAAGAGTGCAGGCAAATCGCATTCTCCTCATACAGGGATATATAAAATAGGAGATAAAGAATCTAATCCTGAATTTAGACTTTTTGCAAAGAAAGTATTGTTGGACCCTCTGACAATATCAGACCCTGCTGCAGTAGACCACGTAAAAATAATTTGGGAGCTTGAATTCTAATGAAAAAAACAAATTTTAATGATACTCACTCTTGCCAAGGATGGCTGGAGATTTTTAAGCTGTATAAAAACGGAACATCTGAACTTGTACACTCGGACAAAAATATCGTTGTTAATGGTATGGGGTTCACCGTAGCCTCTCTTTTCTCAGCTGAGAAAACTGACGATTTAGAAGACTACCAAATATTAAGATTTTGTTTGGGGACTGGCGCAGCTTCTGTTGCTGTTACCACAGAAAATTTAGCTTCCCCGTTATCTACTGCAAATTACGGAGATAGTTCAAACTTTACAAAGGTAACCGCAGATGTTGGGGATAATGCTGGCGGCTCCGCTGTCGCTGTTGACCAAACTTTCGGTGCTATCCCTTCTCAGTACGTTAATAAAGTTGACGACAGGCGCATGCAGTGGCAGCTTGTTGTTGATGAGGAGACTGCTAATGTATCTGGACTTACTGAGATAGGTATTTACAGCGTTAATCCTAAGAAGGCTGCCACGGAAAATTCGGTGCTTTGTGCATATAAGACCTTCTCTGCTATAGATAAGACGTCATCATTTATTTTGGTGTTTCGGTGGACAATTGAATTCTAGTTATGAGTATTAATAAGAACGTTAGACTATATCTCCCAAATGACCCATATTACTATGAGGTTGATAATTTACCAATTCAAGATTTGTTAAATAATGATGTTGATTTGGAAACACAGATTGATGAGTTACGAGTTTTAATCGGAAACCTCCCTTCTGGAGGTTCAGGTCAAAGTATTGATATGTTCGCGCCTTCCTCCAAGCCAGGTATCTCTGGGGCTGAAGGGAAAGTATTTGTTAACGCAGGAACGTTCCTAGCGAGAATGTCAGCCCCTTCCACGAGAAAGACTGGTATTGATGAAATGGCGGTTCCTGGCACAAACTACCCAGACCCGAACGATGATTTGGATGAGACGGATGGGGTTGGCAGATTTAGTCCCGTTAGACTTCTTAGTGCAACGTCAATTGATATTGACCCATTTGATGTAAATGATTTTAATAGCCCTGGTAATACTCCATTGGGGAGATTGGATTTAGTTTATCTTCAAGGATACCCATCTTTAGATGTTGATGAGAAGACACACACAGGTCAGTTAGAACCTAAATTAGGGGTTATAAAAGGTGCTGGATTAGTAGACCCTTATGGCGCACGATGGGCTGACGGCTCGGTTACTAAGGGTGAAATTTCTCCTATGGCTGGCTCTAATGTCCCTACTAATGGAATGGGATTAAATGGGGAAACACCGTCCCCAGAATGGGGCGCAGTCCCAGCTGATGATATCTTTAATCGATTTTTACCAAAACTTACAGATGCAGAGACTATAGCGTCCGTGGTAGAGAGAAATACTACTGACGCCAACAGCACACAAAATGATTTTGTGTTTTTTGGAATCCCAATCTGTTACGTTTGGGTTGAGGCATCGGAGACAGTAACACCTAATATTCTAACTACCGATATATTGGACGTTCGTCCATTCTTGCGTAGCGCAGAATTAACTCTACACGAGAGGCAAGCTGTTGTGTTCTCGGTATTACCCAGCGCATCAAACCCGTTTACAACTCAGTCCCAATTAGATACGGTAGCTACCGCAGCTTCAAATGCAGCATCCACCGCTGATACACAAAAAGCTAGACTCGATGATACGAACTCAACAGCCTATGAGAATTTAGTACCAACAGTTATGGGCACAACAACAAATGCTCCTGGCAACCATGAAGGTAGACTCCTCAGTTCAGAGACAAAAATGGCTAAAGCCCGATTTGATATTGGGGTTGTGTCGGGAGGTATTGATGCAAATACATTGGCTGCAGCCACAAATTCTTCGGATATAGACGATTTGGAAGACGAACATGCTGACGTTACAGGTACTAATATTCTCGGGAATACTGGACTTACTGGAGCTACTGGATGGGGTCTTGGTGACATAGCTTCATTCGTAAAGAACTTTGGTTTTGTAAGATACAATAAACATTGTATACTACCTAAAAGTTTAGTTGAGGGCGCCGACATGGATTTCGAGTACGGGCATGCTTTAAATGACCGAGGGTTTTCAGGCGGTACTTGGGGTACTTACCCAAACTGGCACAACAACTCAGGCGATATGACAATGTTCAAGTCTTGGATGTATAGGATACCTAAAACTGTGGCATCCTGGGAAACCAATACAAACGAAGACAAACTCCAAGGGCACATGTTAAAATACCAGCTAGGAGGTAACTTAACCTCCTACGATATTCACCAGCAAGTTTTGGTTGGTGATATGTTAGTGACCGTTGGATACATAGGCGCGGATGGCGCTGCCTCCGACTTGCCAGGTTCCACGGCTTTGCCATTTGGATATAATCCATTGAAGGCGGGCACAGGGACAACATGGAATGGGTACGAGAAGGACAATAGTTATGTTCCATTTTGGATTAAATTAGATGATTTTGGATATGCTGATGGTGACTGCGTGTTTAATACGCTAGTTATGTGCAACATACAAAGATTTCAGGGTGATTTGGACCACTATACTATTACAGGGACTTTCAACCGCTCAAACCATAGACAAGAACTACAATGCACCCAGAGATATAAAGGAGGCACAGAGAATATACGGTCTCACGGTGTTGGGGGCAGTACCCACCCCGCATTTCATGTAAACAGTCACAGCCAAACAGTAACATCGGATTTTCCCGCCATTGAAATAGTGTGGAACCCACCCGCCCGAGCTGATACTAATCAGAAGTACAGAGGTATGAGAGCTCAGATTGTCATTGTGGGGAAAGCTGATTTGGAGTCCACCTGGATAAATGACCATTTTGACCATGCGGACCATGCAAGTAATTCTGGTACCTAATATATAATATGTGCTTTCAACAAAAAGATATGAACAAAATCACAAAGGCAAATCCAAAAGCCTTTTGTCAATTACTAAATAATAACGAACCTATGTGGAAAAATATACTAACACAACTTAATGCTGCTATTTTCGCTAACTGGAAATGGCTTTTTGCCCTCTTAGTAGGGATTGTACTCGGAGCCGCTAATTGCGGAGGTGTAGCTGACCTAGTCCCCTTAGCTGACGTAGCGAACGGTTGAGACTAATATTACTGCTTCTGCTCCTACTGTCTTCTTGTTCAACATTAATGACAGCGGGGGCAGCTGCCGCAGGAGGCGCCTTAGGGAGCATCGCTGGACCTGGAGGGGCGGCTATAGGAGGCGCGGCAGGAGTGGTAGCCGTTGAACTCATTGACGAAGAATCTTACGTTGAGCCTGTACCCGTTGAGGGTCCTGCCGCCACCGTACATCAAGTTGACAACCTAATAAACTCTGTTGGTTGGTGGTTCTTGATAATTTTTGTGTTTGTTCCTTTCCTAACGAAGAGAGGACGTGGGTGGATGAAAAGATTTACGGAACTGCATAATACAGTCTCCAAAAAAGAGTTGGAAGACATACTGAACCAAAAATAAAAATTTTTAGAAATAGCATTAAAGCCACTACAAGACTAGATAATCCTAGAGGAAGTATAAGCCCTCATTAATAACATGAAATATTTATCAAGAGATGAAAATGGTCCCGTCGAAGGTCTTTCTACAGACAAAGTTAATACTTTGATGGAGACATTAGGTTACACTGTTGCTACACCAGAAGAAGCCACCCAAGAAGAGGCTACGCAGGAAGACACTGTAGTAACCGAAGATTCCGAGGAGCAGTCCGAAGACGTTCTATTCTATGAGTGGGATGATGAAGTCTTTGCTCTAGGCAATGAAGTAGTTTCTACGGACGAGGGTTCTTATTTGAGCGCTTTTTGGGTTGATGGTGATGATGCCAAAACCCTTAAAGAAAGCGAAGAAGACCTTTTTGTTGAAGCAGTCGCACTTTCGGAGGATGAAGAGTATAGCTTAGGCGATATCTTTGTTGACGAAGAAGCTTCAGAAGTATACGTACAACTGATTACTGTAGAGAACTAAGAAATGTCTAAGTCTATCATGCAAATGGCGGAAGAGATTATGGCAGATACTGGCATGCTCTCAGAGGTAAAAAAAGACCATGTAGACACAAGGGAGCTTAATGAAATTACTGATGACCAACGAGATAACCTTATTGACTCTTCTTTGGAGGAGATGACCAGTGTTGGCTCTGTTGGAGTTAATACGGGAGGGAGTAATGCTAACTCAAGTAAAAATGGAGGAAACCCTAAAAAGGTTACTCCTAGGCGGGTATCTCGTGACCAAAGAGATATATCGAAGGATAAATCGAATACTACGGAAGTAGCGCCCACTATACAACCCGCACTTTACCCACAAGGAAACAAGTGGGTTTTACCAAAGGCTGTTAAAACAGCACCTACATCCATGAGTAGTCTCAAAGACCACAGAACCGTTTTTGATAATTACTGTGACAAAGTTATATCCGAGTATAAAAAGCCAAGAGTATGATTCTGCGCGATATTTTTTCTTTTGGGCAACTTCAAATTTTAAGCGAAGCTAAGGGCAGTAGCCCTATGCGCGTGAAAGGATTGTTCCAAGAGGCAGATAAAGTGAATGGCAACAAGAGGATGTACCCTAAAGACTTATTACACAGGGAAGTAGGAAAATTACAAGAAGCTATTTGTGAGAGAAGATTAATAGGGGAGTTAGACCACCCAAGTGATGAAATAGTTCACCTATCTAATGCGTCCCATTTAATTACAGGACTTAACATGGATGGTAGTAGGGTTATTGGGGAAGCGGAAATTCTGAACACCCCATCAGGTCGTGTATTGCAGGAACTTATCTCAGCAGGAGTAAAGATAGGAATATCATCTCGTGCTACAGGAAACCTCCTACCGACAGTAGACGAAGGAACTTACACAGTAGGAGAAAATCTCAGAATGATAACTTGGGATATGGTTTCTGACCCATCCTGCCAAGGTGCTTACCCAGAATTATCTGAATCTTTAGTATCAGAAGCTCGCCAGCCAATAGTAGATGAGCTTCCACATCACCAATCCGAACGGATTTATATTGCGGCTTTGAAACGAGCATTAAACAAATTTTAAAAAAAACATGCATTCCCTTATGAGGAAAGTAGATAATACAGTAAGAAGAAACAAATGACAAGCAAACTAGACGATATTGTTAAAATTCTTCCTAAAGACCTATCAAAATCTGGTCTGAAGGAGGTTGCTTCTTTGGTTAATGAAGTTGTAGAAGAAAGAGTTTCCGAGCAAGTAAAAGTACTTGAAGCTCGGGTTAGCGCTTTCTTACGCACTAAGATTAGCCAACTTAAAGAGTCAGCTCTTCACGAGCTGGAAGCAACGAATGAAACCGCGAGAGCTATTTCGGCGTATAATGCCATTAAGAGTGTTATGACTGCCGAACTTGAATTGTCCACGGACAATAGTCTCGCAGCTAGCTTAGAGGAAAAGAACGATGAGTTACAGATGACTATTGATGGTTTGAATGATAAACTATCAACATCTATTAACGAAAATACGATTCTTTCAGAGAAACTAGCCGATTCCTCCGAGGCAGTTAAAGAACTTGGAGAAAAAAGCAAACTACCGTTTAAGTCTTCGGAGGCTGCCTTCGTTATATCTAACGAAAGCACCCACGAGATTAATGAGTGCCGCAGTGATGCGGATAATGCATTCCTCACCGAGGATGTAATCAGACTTTCTTTACACGAATAAACCATGGAAAATACTAATAAAGCTCTAGTAAATAAGTGGGAACCTATTCTTGAAGGTATTGAAGACCAGTATGTGCGTGAAAGCACTTCGGTCCTTCTCGAGAACCAGGCTCGTTCCATACTAACTGATGCTTCTAAGGATTCACTCCTTACTGAGGACACCACCGTAGGCACTCTTGGCACCTTTCAAAAATTTGCTTTCCCACTAGTTCGTCGGGTATACCCCGAATTGTTAGCAAACAAGATTTGCGGCGTTCAGCCCATGCAAGGTCCCGTTTCTCAAGTATTCTACTTGGGTCACAATAGGGCACATGGCGGCACTGTAGAAACCATCTACAGCAAGTACAACCTCACCTATAAGGGTTCTGGACCTGGAATCGGCGGTCAAGACGCTGATGGAAGTCTTGAAGGCGAATTTAATTCTGATGGAATTTCTAAAGCTGAGATTGATGCAGATACCCAAACAGCAACTGGCACCACTGGTGGCGATATTGCTGCTTTCCCAAATGCAGGCACTACCCACCAATGGACTGTGTCAGCTGGTGAAAGACTCGGTGCTGCAGGACAGCCTGACATCCCTGAGATTAACTTCCACATCGAACAACAGGCAGTTGTTTCTCACACTCGAAAGTTCCGTGCGTTATGGACCCTTGAGGCAGCTCAAGACCTTCGTGCGTACCACAACTTAGACCTCGAGCGTGAGTTGACTGATTTGTTGTCTAAGGAAGTAACCTTGGAAATTGACCGTGAATTAATTGAAGACATTAGAATGATTGCATATGACAATACTAGCAACGATGGCTTCTCTCGCGACATGCTTGACTTGCCTAATGCCAACAACTTCACTGGTGACCGCGAAGCCCAAAGCAACAACGCATTTGACCCTGGTTCTTGGACTTATGACCAAGACGCAGGAATTCCTGGTAATCCCGCAGGCACTGCTTTGAATGTTTACTTTGTTAACCTTGATTCGTTTGGTGATTTAACCTCTCCACGCCATCTCGGTCAACTGTATTCAAACTTAGTTGCTGTCTGTAACTTTGCATCACAGGACATTTACAAGACCACGTATCGTGGCGCTGGTAACTGGATTCTTACTTCTCCTTTCGTCGCAGCTATGCTTGCATCTGCTGCTAAGTTAGAGGGTGGTTTGAATGAGCCTGCTGGGCAATTAGGTGCTAACATTCAATACAAAGGTAAGTGGGCTGGTCAGTATGACGTTTATGTTGACCCTCTCTACCCTGAAGATGAAATTATGATGGGTTATAAGGGTGCATCTCCGATGGACTCTGGCTATATTTACGCCCCTTATATTCCTCTACAGATGTTGCCTACCATCACGGACCCCGAAACCTTCCAACCTCGTAAGGGCTTGCTGACTCGCTACGGCAAAGCAGCTGTTACCCCTGAGGCTAGATTCTATCGGATTATCCGTCTTGTTGGTAACTCTCTTGTACCATTCTCAAAAGTTACAGCTTAATAACTAGTTAACTTTTAAATAAAGAAGCCTGTTCCAATTTTGGAGCAGGCTTCTTAGTTTTGTAGTATATAAGGTAATATATGAGATATAAGAACACAACAAGGTTTGACATGTTTTTAGTGTATTCAGGGTCCCTGAAATTAGTATCCCCAGGAGGGGAAATAGATGTCCCACCTATCAACATTCCAGGTCTAGTTGCACTAGATAAATTAGAGGGTAAGGCACAGAAGACTAAACCCCCTAAAAAAACTAGAAGAAAAAAAACTACAAAACACAAACCATTACCACCAAAGGATATGGAACCCGTGTCAGTTAGTGGAATAGAATAATGACATCCGAAAAATTTTATAGAGCAAAGGTCCCCACCACCAAGTTCGGGGATACTTTTGGTGAACTTGTAGGTAAAACAGCCAAAGTAAATACAGTTCGTACTTTTGGGGATATTGATTACGAAACACTAAACAAAAGGCGATTTGTTGATACAGTAGAGTTTAATAAGTTTTATACAGTTGTAAAAGATTTTGTTCTAGCCCGATTGGGATTCCCAGTTGTACGGGTGGAGCTGACGGATTTTCAAATGTTGACAGCAATAGACGAATCTATTGCTAGGTTAGATTACCACGCACCAGACTGGTGTACGCAGTACATGACGTTTGAAACTTCGGCGTCAATTAACATGTATGAATTGCCTAGGCACGTGTGCACTGGATTTAGATATGCTGCATACAAAAAAACTCTCCTTTCGGTGGTACAGGAAAATGGGACGTTAGAGTTCGATTTCTTTCTTAAATATTTTCAAGATAACTTCTTATTTTCCGACTTCTACATTAGTGATTTCTTATTGATGCAGATGCATTTGGAGCAGATAAGGAAAATTCTAGGTAGGGAGGGGTCGTTTGATTTGGTGAATGGGAAGTATTTGATTATTCACCCAGAACCAAAAACCCATGATGCAGAGCAGGTTATAATAGAATACAAGGCATTAGATTCCGATACTCTCCACCCTCAATTTATAAGTTGGATACAGAGATATGCCTCCGCTACCTGTAAGTTAATTTTAGGTCAGATACGGGGTAAGTACGACACCTTACCGTCACCCGCAGGAGGGGCTAGGTTGAATGGAGAACGTTTATCCCAGGAAGGTGCCCAAGAACAAGCCCTGCTTATAGAAGAACTTCTAGGCGAGATAGAGACGCCACCAGCCTTTACGATGTTCTAATGGCAAAGAAAAAACTATTTCGAACTAATCATAACATTATTGGAGATACTACTTCTAATGTTGATGATAGGTTCAATATGTTTGATTCAGAAAATCCAGACATATCTTTATTTAACATGATAGATGATGAGCTGATTAGATTGTCTGGCTCTGAGATTCTCGTATACAAATATATGAGGGATTCAAATTACGATGATGTGTATGATGAGAATAGATTAAAAGCCATATCGAAGAGGGGTATTACAGTTATAGGTCATTATGACCCTCGTGCTCTAGAGGAAAACCTGGCGGAATTTGGAATAGAGATAACCAACGACCAGGTGTTTACATTCAATAAACATTACATAGAGAGAATATTAAAAAGACCTTTAATACCTGGCGATATTTTACAACCTAAGTTTCAGAATTTAAAATTTGAGATTTTTGAGGTTCAGGAAGATAGTTTTGAAGTATACGGGGTATACCACCTCACTGCCGCCGCGAAAGTACTGCGGGACCATACAGAGATTCAAGATTCTCCTCTGGACCCAGCTGAGGGGGAAATATAATGGACCCTTACTACTTATCAGATATAAGGGAAAGAATTCTAAAGTACGAGGAGGTCAGGACCTCCCCTTTAGATTTTTACAGGGATTACACAAAGGAACTCCTTAACGAGTTTAAAAACGTATTCATTTTTAATGATGCGGGTAAAAAGAAAAAGGTAGCTATATTTTTTGGAAACCCCGAAAGGGCAATAGCTAAGATAAAAGAAGCAAGGAACTTAGTTCTACCTACTATGTCCCTATCAATTATGGATATTGAAGAAGATATAGATAGAAGAAAACCAAATTTTAATCTATCTGTAAGGACGGATTATGATAAAAAGAAACGCCGCGCGAGAAGAATTGCCTCATTAGCACCTAAAGCAGTGAATCTCACTTACAGTTTAAACATATGGGCAAAATACGTAGAAGACATAAATCAAATAGTGGAAGAGGTGCAAACTAGATTTCACCCGTATTTAAAAGTCAGCGTTAACACGGACGAAAGCACCCCAGCGTTTATGCAGTCACTATCAGAGAATTCTTCAATGTCGGTTGGAGATAAGCAGGATAGAATACTAAGGAAAACCGCAACCTTCCAACTAGAGTGTTATGTACCAGCCAGAGAATATGTAATAACAAGTAATGGAGATATTGAGATTTTTGGTGCTGATGTTGAAATAGTAGACAGCCCCGTTGAACTGAAGATACATGATGGTGGCGGTGGATTTGGGCGTGAAATATACGAAACTGCTCCCGTGAAGCTAGGCGCAGACGAGACTGAACCTACCGATAAGTAAAAATTTAATAATTTGAAGGTTTCCTGGGTGTTTCTCATCTAAATAAGAATAGATGGAAAACAAAATGTACTCAGTTCGAAACGCGTCTAGGCAAGGCTTAGAGGCAATACTAAAGTCTGGCAGGGGCTACACACATAAGTGGCTAAATCCAGGTGATTCTATCGTTGTGCCTGGAAGTGCTATAAGTACCACAATTAAAGAACTTTCACGGAGAAACCTCTTCTCAATTAAAGAATATAACAGAAAATAAATTATGCCTAACTTCGTATCCCCAGGTGTCTATACCGTCGAGCGCGACTTCTCTGAGTTCGCTCCAACACTCAATAGTACTGTAGCAGCCGTTATTGGCTATGCCTCTAAAGGTCCCGTAGACACTCCAACCCTAGTAACCAACGCATCTCAGCTTGTAACCAAGTTTGGTTCTCCTGATGATGTTGACGGTTTAGGTGAGCAAGCTCTTTTAGGTGCTGTTGAGATTTTAGGCAATACCAACCAAATGTATTTTGTTAGAGTTGCAGATTCAACAGCTGCTAATGCTTCTGTAGACATTCCTGTCGGTACTCAGCCATACGTCAGACTTATGGACCCTAATGGGGAAGGCTCAGAGAGTACTAAACTGTTCCATTCCAGAGCTTTTAGATTTACTGTTTCCGTTACTGGTAACGATGATTCTCAGCTTGGAACCACTAAGAAGTTTGTTGCTTATAGAAACAATGAGGCTTCTGGTGCTACCCACTCTTGGCACACTACTCTTAGAGCAGCTGTTGCGGGAGCTACTACCCAAGACGACGGTCCTTTCTCTTATTACGAAGAGGATGCTGACTACGCCGCAACGGTAGGTGTTGCCACAGGTGTCTCTGGAACCCCTGGATACTTTGTAGGTAAAGATTCAGGAGAGTCCACTAGGATATCTGTTTTAATGGAAGTTTCTGATGATTTCCTTACCTATGACGCCAATAATGCCGCTGTTGGAATGTCTACTACAGACAAGGCAGCAGGCGCAACGCCCGATACAGCAAACCTCCCAGAGGACATAATCGACGATGACGCTGAGTGGGGGGCAGCTCCATTTAATAGACTGACCAAGTACAGCATCGGTACTAGATTATATGGTCCTCTACAGGACACTGGTACCGCCTCAGGAACCACTTTCGCCGTAGCCGACCTAATTGATAAAGTGTACTCCCTATACCCTGGGGAGGGATACAACTTAACTACAACCACTACCACTGCTGGTGTCGTTACTAACGGAAACAGTGTGACTATTGAGTCTAGAAATGAGGGTGGTATGTCATACCACATTTATAATGATGGTGGGCAACAAGAATCGTTTATCTGTCAATACGCAAAACTCGCTGACGGAAGCGCACCACTTTGGGTGGAAGACGCTTTGGCGGGTTCAGCAGACGACTCTACCTCTGATTATGTATATCATGTTCTAGAGGGAGCGGGTGGCGTTGCAACTACTGTTGACGACCCTGCGTTCTGGGGAGAAAGATGTGAGGAGGCTGACGCAGCTCCTACCACCATCCAAGTAACCGATGCAGCTGGTGGTTCCGTAACTCTCGCTACCACCGCGCAGCTGGCAAGATTCATGAAGCCCATTGCGGGCTCATATAGTCTTGCTGGAGGAACCAATGGCGCTAGCACAGACTTAACTAGCTCTGATTCGCAGGAA
>Ga0080013_1003180_pt1 | contig 17782 bp, 15 predicted proteins | sample ETNvirenome_6_85_FD_69236 | JGI IMG/M metagenome (GOLD analysis project Ga0080013, IMG submission 69236) | Marine viral communities from the Pacific Ocean - ETNP_6_85 (SPADES assembly) (version 2) | ecosystem: Environmental > Aquatic > Marine > Oceanic | place: Pacific Ocean | collected 2013-06-19 | reverse complement strand
CGCTGACCCTCGCGGTGATGGTCGCGCTCCTTCGTTGGTTCTCTGCTCTCTCCTCCGCCGTAAGTTCCTTCTTTTTTTCGCCGCCGCCGCCGCCGCCACTTGAACCGAACGCCGGATTCGCAAAAGGAGGGGCTACATACGCCGCTTCGTGCCCGCCGACGATGTCCCTTTGAGCCGTATAAGCCGCCGCGACAGCCTCGTCGTTAAGGCGATGTAACTCCCCGATGAGCTTCCCTTGCTCCACTATTTCACGTGCGTGGCTGGCGCGCGCCCGTGCGTTGCCGCCGCCCCGGTTTGCGTCATACCATTGTTGCACATCTTTTCTCCTGTCCCGCGCCGTGGTGCTCGCGGTGATCAAGTCGGGAAGACCCGCCCCCCCCGGTTTGGGATTATGGCCACCGTCGAAAACCCGCTGCCCGCGCAGGAGCGCGTTCTGCTTTTGCTGGTACGCGTCGGCGGCGCCAGGGTGTTGATATGTCGCAAAAGCCCGCGCCTGTTCGATTTCTGCCACACCTTGAAGATAATCAAGGTATCTTTTGTGTTCCGGCGTATTGGGGGCAGCGGCTTCGGCATGAAACCCAGCAGGTGTCAAAACCCCATTGCTGTCACCGAGCTGGTTCGCGGTCCCCGGGGGCCATGTATACCCCGCCGGCCCGAGCCCGTGGATATCCCAGTTCTCCCCGTCCCACATCTGGATCCACTGGCGGACGTTGAACCCTCCCTTCATTGAACGCTTCCGTGAGGCTTTCCTAGTTTTTCTTGACTGACGATGTTTTTTGTGGCGTTTGGTTGATCGCCGCGTTCTTCGAACTTTGCGTGCCATTATATACTAACAATATATTTTATTAGAGATAAGAAAAGATAAGATTTATAATGAAAATAACTATTGATATGCGAGAGAAGGAGTTGTGTAAAGTCATAGTTCCCTTAGCAAATGATTTATCATTAAAAGTGAATATAAAGGTTGAAGTACTTAATTTGGGCGACGTGATTATATCCGATGATAATGGCGAAGAATTATTAATTATTGAGAGAAAAACGCTGAGAGATTTAGCGGCAAGTATAAAAGATGGACGTTATGAGGAACAATCATTTCGTCTTAATAATGACCCCCATCATAATCATAACATAGTTTATTTGATTGAAGGAGATATGAACTTTTATAATGAGAGATATACACGTATGCCCAAAAAAACATTGTATTCAGCTATGTTTTGTCTAAATTACTATAAAGGATTTTCTCTCGTTCGGACGGCGAATGTTTCAGAAACAGCAGAATATATCTTACGCATGACAGATAAACTATCAAGAGATGATAGTGTCTTTGGTTATTATAATGGCGGCGACCAAATGCCTGTTAAAAACTATTGTGAGGTTATAAAGAAAGTAAAAAAAAATAATATTACACCGGATAATATAGGAAGCATTTTATTAAATCAAATTCCTGGGATAAGTTCGGTAACTTCTCTCGCCATCATGTCTCATTTTGGTTCACTCTTCACATTATTAAACGCACTCAAAAAAGACAGGAGTTGTATGAATCAATTAACCTATAAAACAAAAAAGGGGCAAAATCGTCATATCTCTCAAACAAGTATAGATAATATAATAAAATATTTATTATACCAACCGGAGGTAAATATTAAAATATAATTAATTAATATATGAGTCGGCTATGTGATAGTTTAAAATATGTAGCTATTGGTGTTTTAGTGATAGTTAGTATCTCTATGTTATTAAGATATTTACAACCGAAGAAGAGAGAAGGATTGGATAATGGAGGGAGTCCTTATACTGCTACTGTATCTAAATTAGATAATACGGTAACGATGTTAACAAATATGATGAATATAGATAGTAACCGGAAAGATGTTGAAGATATATTAGTGAATCTGAAGAAAATGATGCAATTAGCTCAAATAAAAACATTATTGGAGTTTGCGAATGGAAAAATGGATCCGGCAGCAACAAAAAGTACATCAGATAGTTTAAAATCATTGAAAAATATGCAAGAGTCTATTACGGATAGCATTCCTTATTTAGATGGTTTGTCGGGAGGAAAGAGTAAGGTGAGTTCTTTTTTTTAATATATATTAAAGGGTTGGAGAGAAGATTAATATATGGATACAGAACAATGTATTGAAATGATAAAGGCGCTTTCTAGATTGTATAAAAATGCGTCAGAATCTATTAATATTCCATCTTCCGAAATAAATAAATTAAAACATGTATTGACAGAAATAGAAATATATATCTCTTCCATACGAAAAAGTATGGATATATTAAATAAAAGATCAGGAGATAAAAAAATTAAAATAGATAAATAATTTGTTTTCTTTTAATATATGGAAATTAAAAATATAATAATCATACTCTTAGTTATTATTATATTGTATTGTATATTAAATGAAAAGATAACGTATGCTATAAGTAGGTATTTAAATTACAAAATTATCCAAATACCCGCAAAACCCAATGTTCGAAATTTATTATTAATATCCAATTCGCGAGAGTATAAGTTAGGAGCAGAGAGATATTTTAATCATTGTAAATCAAATATAAAGAAGTTTTTGAAACCGTTTAATATAAAAGAAGTTCTATTTATTCCCTATGCGGGTGCCGGTACTGCATCCCCTTTAGGTTCTCCACCAAATTATGATAACTATACTACTATGGTGAAAAAGGATTTTTTTGATTCGGTAAATATCCATATAAAACCTATTCATCAAATTAAAAATACCCATGATAAACAGACGGCTATTTTAAATGCACAATGTATTTTTATAGGTGGGGGGAATGCATTAAAATTAATGTATACGTTAGAAGAAAATGAGTTAGTAGAATCAATAAGAAAGGCGGTAGCACGGGGTGTCCCTTTTATAGGGGTGTCTTCGGGGGTGGTAGTCGCTAACCCGTCTTTACAGACTTCGCGATCTCTTCCTATATTCAAAGTCAAATCGGATAAGGGGTTAGACTTAATCCCTTTTTATATTAATGTTCACTATAAGATAACGAAGAATCCAAAACATGATTTGGGTGTTCGTTTAAATCAATTTCTTTTAGTAGAGCCTCAGCGAAAGATACTGGCTATTCCTGAAGGCGCTATGGTTCATATTGTTGGCAATACGGGAGAATTGGTAGGTTTTGGGGGTGGTGAATTGCTGGAAAGACGTGCTGGCCGATTTTTACGAAAAAAATTAAAAAGTGGTGCGAATATATCTTTTCTCTTGTGAATAATTATACATAATATGTATAAATATTACATAGTAAATAGATTTGGTGAGTTTCCACGTGTTTGTGGTGTGCTTCCTGACGCTGGTACTTTATTTTTTTTGTTTTTTTGTTGAATATCTTTCCGAATAGTTCTTCTATCTTTTGCTTTATCATAATCTCCAAAGCCGTGATAATATTTATCTGGATGTTGATGATTAAAATCCATAAATTTGGCGTCATTACCCCGCTGGTAAACGTGTTTTTTAATATTTTGTTTATCTGTAAGAGATCCTTGATCATAGTACATTTTATCTAAAGGTGTGTAATCACCAATATATTGGTTATCGGGGTCATAACCAGGATAGTCTCCTTTATTATATGGATTATCTCCACGGTTAGCGTCCAAAAGAGGGGTTGTTGGTGCTACTCTAGGAGGAGGTAAGTTATTCATTACGCCTGCCTTTGGATCTAATGGGTCTTTTAATGGTTTCCAACCCAAATTATTTTGGGTATCATATGTTTGTTGTAAATAAAGAATAGGGCACCGTATTCCCATGCTTCTTTGCCACTTTGTAAATTCAACATAATCATTCAGATTTTGAAATCGAAGAGGATTTACTCCAGGAATTTTCGCTTTTCTATTATTAAAAAGTAAGATTTCTGTGCCACTTTGAAGTAAGATATTAGGACAATCATCGCGAGTGTTAAATCCTTCTTTAACATCCTTACTTTTAAAACTTAAACAAAATACTAATCCCGCTAAAAAAGCTATTACAATAAAAAGAGTAGAGTAATAAAATACCATATATATTTACACACGATAAAAGTTTTTATGAAGGTATTATATAATGAGAAAAAAGACGAAATCATCCAAATCGGAGGAGGATATATTAGTATTTGATGTTATTGATAAGGATTCTGTAGATAGATTTAATGAACTTATAAAGAAGAAACGTGCATTCGTTCAATTTTATTCCCCGACTTGTGGATATTGTCATGCTTTAGAACCTGAATGGGATAGATTAACAGCAACATTAAAAAAACGTTATAATGGTGATATAATAGTAGTGCGTGTACGCTCAGATATGATGGAGCGCATAAATGCTGATAAAAAAATAGCGGGGTTTCCTACAATATTCGTTTTAGAAAAGGGTAAAAAAATAAATGAGTTTAAAGAAAAAAGGGAAGCCAGAGTATTATTAAATTTTGTGAAAAAAAATTTCAAAATAAAAAGAAAAAAAACAAAAGAACGTACTAGAAAACAGCGTGGTGGACATCGTCGAAAAGCTCGCAGGTCTCGTAGATCTCGCAGGTCTCGTAGATCTCGCAGGTCTCGTAGATCTCGCAGGTCTCGTAAACGGTGAGTATTTAAAAATAGAATACGATAAATATAATAGGATTATATTTTAATATGAAATTTGTAGAAATTTTAACAAGTTTATTAATCATTTTATTATTTGTCGGAATGTATGTTTTTAGTTTATTATCTACAGGTTTAAAAAAAATTCATGAAAAATGGCCTGAATATAGATGTAATCCTATGATGATGCCTTTAGCTTCATCATTTGGTCCACCTGGGACAGATACAGCACAAAATTTTTCTTCATGTGTTCAGTCACAAATGAAGGGATTGATGGGAACCCTATTACAACCGGTTCACTACGCCACATCTTTAGCAAATAGCATGGGTGGTAATTTGACAACAGCTATTCAGGATGTTAGAAAATCATTTAATTACGTAAAAAATATGATTACTTCTATAGTCAAGAAAATTTTTAGTGTATTTATGAGTTTTCTGGTAGAGATATTACGTTTAATCATAAAGATGAAAGATTTAGGAGGTAAAATTATGGGAACAATGGCTGTAACACTGTATATGATTTCTGGAATGGTTCAAACAGGAACAAGCATATGGGCAGGCCCTTTGGGTGATGTTGTTCGTTTCCTTTGTTTTCATCCGGACACCCCTATTGTAATGAAAAACGGAAAAATGAAGACAATAAAAGCTATCAAGATAGGTGATATTTTAATAAATGGTAGTAAAGTAATGGGAACATTAACATTACAAGGTTCTAAGATAAATCCTTATTATCAAATTTATTCGAAAAAATTAGACAACTATATTAAGGTAACAGGTTCGCATTTAGTAGAAGACAAATCCACTGGACGTTTCATTCCTGTTTCTCATTTAGATGAAGCTATTCCAACAAAGTCTTACACAAAAAGCATGAATTGTCTGATAACAGACAATCATCTGATCCCCGTTGGTGAGTATATGTTTTGGGATTGGGAGGATGGGAATTAATGTTAATTTGTATGAATATTATCCAATTATTATATAATGGATAATATTAATGAAAAAGTCAAAGATAGTCTTAAAAAAATATATAAAAAACCAGATACTTTTTTTAAAATGTATGGTGGATCATTCCTAATAACTATTTTGACATTATTGTTTTTTTCTATGATATTTTCATATTATTATATTAATGTGAATCTTAAACCTATCAAAGCGGATTGGGTTAATCGCAGATGTGACCCTCGCGTTATGCCTTTTGCAGGATTTATAAACGCACCACCTGGTAAATCAAAATTTGATTTTACAGCATCTAATTTTTCTGGATGTACAAGTTCTATTTTGAAAGAAATCCTTGGCGATGCACTAAAACCAATTTATTATGCTGGAGATGTTATTATGAATACATTTAAATTATTAGCAAAGGCAGTAGATGCTATACGTAAAGTATTTAATAGTGTAAAGAATGAATTCACCAAAATAGTAAAAGTAATAATGAACCGAATTTTAAATGTGGTTGCACCAGTTCTTTTTTTAATTGTGAAGATAAAGAATATGTTTTCGCAAACCATAGGGGTTTTAGTAGCTACATTGTTCACATTCTTGGGTATTTATGATACATTAAAGTCGTTAATTGGTGTCTTTTTGACGGCACTTATTGCTGCATTAGTTGTATTGGCGGCATTAATGATAATAATGTGGATATTTCCTTGGACGTGGCCCGTAGCTATCATTATGACAGCGATTTTTCTAGCCGTAGCCGTCCCAACGGCTATTATGGCTTATTGGTTTGGAAAAATTTATGATATGACCGTAGGCGACGTCCCGAAAGCATCATGTTTTGATGAGAATACCATTATTAAGACAAAAGAAGGGGACAAACATATAAAAGAGATTAATGTTGGAGATATATTAGATGATAATTCAAAAGTAACAGCTACTTTTAAACTGTCGTCAGCTGGAGAGAAAATATACCGTTTTCATAATACTATCGTTTCTGGTTCACATAGTATTTTAACAAATAAGGGATTAGTGAAAATTTGTGATCATCCGAAAAGTGTGCTGATCGAAGAATATAAGAAACCATTTCTTTACTGTTTAAGTACTACAACCAAACAAATTCGTATTAATGGGGTTTGTTTTTGTGATTGGGATGAACTAGATGATAATGATTGGCGTGTTATTAAACGTAAAGCATTCAAATATTTACCCTTTTCACCACAGAAAAGTGATATTCACCAATTTTTAGAAAGTGGCTTTGTTCAAGAAACTCCAATAGAGTTAGAAGATGGACGAGTTATTGCTATTAAAGATATTTGTGTAAATGATCGTCTAAGGTTTGGCAGTACTGTTTTAGGAATTGTTGAAATAGAAAATAATTCAATCATTAAGAAATATAAAATACACGGATATCATATCTGTGGAACGTCTAATCTCCAATTTATTGATAATAATTTAGGCAATATGACTACTCTTAAAAAGAAAGGTAATAAAATATATTACACAGATAAATTATATCATTTAATCACCGATAATAAGGTAGTAGCTATTCATGGAACAAAATTTTATGATTATAATGGAATGATGGAAACCTTATTAGAAGAATATTTCTTATCATCTGCTTATTCTGGTATTTTAATGTATGAATAGGATATTTTTTTTATCTATGAAATATGTATAATAATGGAAATTAAAGTTTGTGGCATTAAATTACGTGTTGAAGTAGTTATTATTAGTTTACTCATTGGAACATTTTTAGGCGCTCATGTTTTATGTTCTTGCGCAAAGATTGATAATGTTAAGGTAGGAATTAAAAAAGTAAAAGAAGGATTTGATAATATGGGCGCTGCCATAAATTATAAAATGGGTCAGGGTGTGTATGGAAGTTGGGAAACGCGAAAACAAAAAAAAGGTCCATCTATCCCTTGGAGAAAACAGCATCATGAAACCTATAAGGGAACGAAAGTTCCTTTGCCTGAGGGACAAATGTTTTTCTTTGCGAACAATGAATTTAAACCCGAATGCTGTGGTTCGTCGGTAAGTTCAAGTTCAGGATGTGCTTGTGTGACAAAGTCTCAGATCGAGTATGTTAATCAGCGTGGTGGAAATCGCACCTTATGCGGTGGATATGCCGGTGAATTTTAATTTTGCTTATAAATTTATGTATACATATAATTTTATATTCAATATATTTTATAAACTAGAAGACTCACAAATCTTACAGTAGGTAATTTTGTCTGTTTTCTCCACATCAATATCTATATAATCAATTATCCATTCATGGTTACAATATTTTTTAATCAATTGTGATACAATTTTAAGTGCGTCATTCTGGTCTTTCAACATATTACCTATTGATATTCTATCCATTTCTAAGGAATGTTTTACTTTAAAAAGATAATCCGCCTCGTCACCCGATCGTGCACAATAGTCACTTAGAAAAGTGGTTATGTTATCTAAATCTATTCTTTTTTGTTCGAGAGAAATAGTAAGGGATCTAATATTTTTCTGATGTATAACTTTTATTTTTACTAATTGTTCAATATGTTTGTCCATTATTTAAATGTAATTATTTATATTTAAATAATTTTGAAAGATACCTAGTAAATATTATATATCCATGCCTTTACCTTTCCTACATAAATAGCATCCTTCCAAAAAGGTTTATATTTTACACCAACAGGTCTAAAGTCTGTAATCTCCACCGCTTTTCCATTAACATGTCGGAAGACTGAAGATATATGTTTTTGTTTATCCCGATATTTTAATGTGTTTTTGATATCACCATCTTGAACATAGGCTTTATACATTTTTCGCCCTAGTTTACATTTTTCAGAGAACCACGCATTGTATAACTGGGACATTAAACAAATATACACTTTTTCTTTTAATATAAAAATTGAAGTAATTTTCTCTCCAATAATATTATTCAAAATGGAATTGTTAGCGCAATGTTCGCACGCACTTTATAATGAAGAATTATTATTTGCGAAGAAGAGAGAAAGAGAATTGGAAAGGGAATTAAATAATTTTAAAAGACTGTATTGTGTTCCTCGCGTTAAATATAAAAATAAAGAAGAGTGGGAAATAGCTTTACAGCTATTATCTAAAGAGATGAGTGACTTTATCTTGTTTGAAAATTATGATTTATTTGGTGATGGTAGCGGCTTAGTTATTTTTACCAAAGATATATGTAAATTATATCAGACACAACTGGAAATATTATTAAAGAATAAACATACAGAATGGTGTAATCTAAAATCGAAAGAATTATATAATATATTACAGTTAAGTTTTTGTGGTTTGGTGGAAACAGGGCAAGTACTTAAAATCCCACAACAGTATAGATTATTTATTGAAGGGGTAGTAAATTCATATACGAAATCATATCAGTCCTATAAATATGGTTATGAACATGGTCATATAGGTCATATTCCATATTATGATTGTGTGAAGTGTAATAAGAGAATTCATGGAGAGTATAAATATCATGGTATGTATAAATATCTTTTCATCCAGCATTGTGTTCCATGTATTTCTGAGACTTTGAAAAAAGTAAAATGTATACAGCGTTTCTGGCGAAATTATCACAAAAAAAAATCTTAGATGTAAAGTCCATAAGGTAAATTACCCTCTTTCCTCTTTATTAATTTATCAATAGTGTCTTTTTTTACGTTATAAGGAAATTCTACGTTCAAAGATGTAAGTGTTTTATTAAATAGAGCGCTATCAGGTTTCATAAGCCTAAATAAGTTAAGTTTGGTAAAAATAATCTCTAAGCAGCGTTTTAAATTTCTTACTCCCTTTTCATTAAGTGTATATTGTGAGATAATATAGTGAAGAGATTCGGTTGGAATATTAATTTGCCCCTTTTCGAAACCAATATTTTTTTCAATAGAAGGAATAAGATAATTATTAGCGATGGTTGTTTTTTCGTCTTTATTATATCCTTTAGTTTGAATAGAATACATTCTATCACGTAAAATAGGATTAATCTTCTTTTCATCGTTATAACTAAAAATAAATAGTGCCTTACTAAGATCAAAATCAATACTTGAAAAATATTTATCATGAAATTGACGATTTTGTGCTGTATCAGTAAGATGAGTGAGGATACCAATGATTTCTTCTCCTTTAGGTGTATCGCTCACTTTATCAAGTTCATCAAAGTAAATAATAGGATTCATACATTTACTTTTTATCAAAATATCTACTACTTTTCCCCAGGTACTGCCCTCATATGTATAAGAATGTCCTTCAAGAAAACTACTATCTGTCGCACCTCCTAATGCGATAAAAGAAAAAGGGCGATTTAAAACTTTACTTATTCCTTCCTTTACCAATGTTGTTTTTCCTGTTCCCATAGGACCATGGATAGCAATGGCTGTTCCAACAGAATTTGGATTGCTAATCCATTGTCCAATCATCTGCATAATTTGCATTTTGGCATCATTCAAACCATATACTGCTGAATCTAATTGATTGCGTGCATTTTCCATAAAAGTTTGACATTTATCTTTACCATCGGTGATAGAAAGTGGTAGTGTTTTTATATTTCCAAAGGGTATGCGAATAAATGTATCAACCCATTGTTTAATTTTATAGTATTCGCCAGACATGCTATCCATATTAGTAAGAGTATTCAGTTTATTAAACGCAACTGCTTTATATGGGATAGGGATATCTGTTTCAAGGAGAGTTATGCGGTAGGGTTTTTTTAATTGTGAATGTTTATTTACTTCACGGATTTGTTCTAAAATAAGAGACTGTTGTTTAAGAGTAAGAGTACGAAAATATTTCATATCACACATAGCATTTTTCCCATGGAGCAATTTTTTAAATTTTTTATTATTATTATTTTTTTTTATTTTTTCTCTTTTTTTGTTTTCTTGTTCTTCTTTTTTTTCTTGAACTTGAACCAATTGTTCTAATTTTTTACACATTGCTGAATGCCCTTTTTTCTTATTCGTGTCAAGTAACATCTTCAATTCGCTTGTTAATTCTTCATCATCATTGGTCTTTTTTCTTATATTATCGTAGATTATATTTGAATAAATTGTTTTATTAGCTTGAATATGGTATACATTTTTTTCTTTTAAAACAATTGTTCCATCTTCCCACTTATTATTTAATTTGAACTGAATTTTTTCATTTTTTGTGAATTCCTCCTCTTCTTCCTCTTCTTCTTCTTCTTCTTCTTCTTCTTCAGGATAATTTTCCCCAATAGTAAAAATAACATTTACTTTCATATTTTGATTATCCAAATTCATTAACGCATATTCTTCTTCTTCATAATCTTCATAATCTTCTTCATCTTCTTCATCTTCTTCATCTTCTTCATCTTCTTCATCTTCTTCATCTTCTTCATCATCATCTTCTAACTTATTTTTTTTATTATCTATTTTCTGATATTTATTTTTCATCTTTAATTTTTTATTTGTTTTAGATTTCTCTTTATTTTCTTCAATAATATCCATTTTTTCTAATTCTTCAAAACGTTTGTTATTACCTTTTGATGGATACAGTTTTGTGAGAAATCTTTGCCAATCTCTTAATTTAAATTCTTCGTCTTCTTCTTCTTCCTCTGTGACATATGGGATATAATCGCTATCACTTTCTTCGTCTGAATTAGAATCAGGAAGAGTATACTTTTTTTTCTTACGTCTACGAAGATTATATCTTTTTTTAGGCGGTTGAGAATCATTATTCATTTATATGTAGAAGATAAATTATTTTTAAATAATTTTTAAAATTGAAAACAATCTAAACAATATATTATAAATACATTATGTCTAATTATAGAAAACATGCTGATATTAATCCAGCGAAAATCATAGGGGTTCAATTTAGTATATTATCGCCAGAGGAAATTAGAAAATCGTCTGTCGCAGAAATAAAGACCCGTGATACATATATTAATGATCGTCCTGTGATTGGAGGATTATTTGATCCTCGTATGGGGGTGTTGGATCCTGGACTCATTTGTCCTACAGATGGTTTAAATTATATTGAAACACCAGGTTATTTTGGACATATTGAGTTAGCGCGCCCTGTCTTTTATATACAATATTTAAGCACAGTAATGAAGATTTTACGTTGTGTATGCGTAAAATGTAGTAAATGTTTGATAAGTAAGGAAAGACATAAAAGTTTTCTTGATTTAAGTCCTGAGAAAAGATGGCAACGGGTATTTTCGCTAGCAAGTAAGGTTCCGCGTTGTGGTGAAGATAATGAAGATGGATGTGGTACAAAACAACCGAAGAAAATTTACAAAGAAGGATTGGCAACAATTTTTTGTGAATGGGATAATATTCAAGGGCTGACAGATGATGATGGTAATATTAAAGACAAATTAACCATGAAATTTACTTGTGAACAGGTATTGATGATATTACGTCATATTTCAGATGAAGATATTGCTTTTATGGGATTTAGTCCTATTTGGGCGCGTCCTGAGTGGATGATTTGTCAAGTATTAGCTATTCCTCCCCCTGCTGTCCGCCCTTCTGTCAAACATGACGCACAACAGCGAAGTGAAGATGATATATCACATATTATCGTCAATATTATCAAATCCAATAAGACATTACAGGATAAAATTCAACAGGATGCGTTATCGAAGGTAATTGATGATTGGACAATGGTATTACAATATTATTGTGCGACTATGGTTGACAACCATATTCCAGGCTGTGCGCCAGTGGCGCAACGAACAGGGCGTGCTTTAAAGTCTTTGAAGGAGAGATTGGTAGGTAAGAGTGGGCGTGTTAGAGGTAATTTAATGGGGAAACGTGTTGATTATTCAGCGAGGAGTGTCATTACCCCAGACGCAAGCATTGGTATAAGGGAATTGGGTATCCCTTTAAAAATTGCTAAAAACATAACTTATCCTGCTGTTGTTAATAAGAGAAATATGTTATTTTTAAAAAAATTAGTTATGAATGGTCCTGATATGTACCCAGGTGCTAAAATATTGGAGAGAAAATCAGGTGAACAGATTTCTTTGCGATATATAGATCGCGATTCTCTATTAATTGAAAGGGGTGATATAATTCATCGCCATTTATTAGATGGTGATCCGGTTTTATTTAATCGGCAACCTTCATTACATAAGATGAATATGATGTGTCATATTGCCAAAGTTTTATTACAGGGAAATACCTTTCGTTTAAATGTGGGGGTCACCAAACCTTATAATGCTGATTTTGATGGTGATGAGATGAATCTCCATATGCCTCAAGATGAAGAAGCACAAATTGAAATTAGAACATTGGCTAATATTTCTTCTCAAATTATTAGTCCTGCGAATAATCAGTCAATTATTGGTATTTTTCAGGACTCTCTTTTAGGGGCTTATCGTTTTACTCGTAGTAATATTAATTTTACCCCCCGTCAAGCTATGAATTTACTTATGCGATATAATAATGTTGATACACGATTATTTACAACAATACCCGAACGCATTAGTAGTTTCGAGATTATTTCACAAATATTACCTCCTTTATCAGCTAAATTTGCTAATAAAATGTTTGACGATGGTGATGATAAAAAAACATCGAATAATATTATTGAAATTCGCAATGGAAAATATGTGAGAGGACAAATGGATAAGGGTGTATTAGGCGCAGCTTCAAAAGGGTTAATACAAAGTATATTCAATGATTTTGGTGATAAAAAATCGGCTGATTTTATAGATGACTTACAATATATTGTGACGAACTATATGAAAATGAGTTCTTATAGCGTCGGGATAAGTGATTTAATTGCCGATCTTACCACAAGCGAAAAAATTTCCAGAGCAATTACTTCAAAAAAACAGGAAGTCAAAGAACTTATTGATCAAACACAAATTGGGGTATTTGAAAACAATACAGGAAAATCAAATGAGGAAGAATTTGAAACACAAGTAAATGCTATTTTGAACAAAGCGCAAGAAGAGGCTGGTAAGATTGGTAGAAAAAGTTTATCAAAAAATAATCGTTTTGTGACAATGGTTAATGCGGGTTCAAAAGGGAATAACATTAATATCGCACAAATGATTTCTTGTTTGGGACAACAAAATGTAGATGGGAAACGAATACCTTATGGATTTGATTCTAGAACTTTACCTCATTATAGTAAATATGATGATTCACCAGAATCCCGCGGATTTGTTGAGAATTCATTTATGGAGGGCTTAGATCCTCAAGAGCTGTATTTTCATGCGATGGGGGGTCGTGTGGGATTAATTGATACAGCGGTAAAAACTTCGCAAACGGGTTATATTCAGCGTCGTTTGGTGAAAGGGATGGAAGATATAAAGGTTGAATATGATATGACTGTGCGTAATAATAAGAGTAAAATTATTCAATTCCATTATGGTTATGATGATATTGAGCCTACGAAAATGGAGGCTCAAAATTTACCATTAGTGAAAATGTCTACAGAAGAGATATATGCGCATTTTCAATTACCTAATGATCTTAGAAATTCAGTTTTTAAAGGAAATTTTACTGCGGGAACCATGAAAAGAATGAAAAAACAGAAAAAAAAACTAGTTAATATTACAAAAGATATATTAGCTGAGATTATTAAGGGACGGGATTTATTGGTATCAAATGTTTTTAAACATGATGATTCAACACGAGTATATTTGCCTGTTAACTTTAATAGATTAATTAATAATATTCAATTTCAATTAGAAATTCAAAGTAATTCACTTATGGACATTACTCCTTATGAAATGTATGAACTTATTGAGAAGGGGTATGAAAATTTAAAGATGCATTATACCAAACCTTCATTATTATTTCGGTTGGTGTATTTATTCTATCTTTCTCCACAGAATTTATTAATGGTACGTCATTTTAATCGTGACGCTATAGCGTTTCTTATAGAAACAATAAAGATGCAATATTATCAATCTATTATTAGTCCTGGTGAAATGGTGGGTATTATTTCCGCACAAAGTATAGGTGAGCCCACAACACAAATGACCTTGAATACATTTCATTTTGCGGGTGTGGCTTCTAAATCAAATGTTACACGTGGTGTTCCTCGTATTGAGGAAATATTATCTTTATCTGCGAACCCGAAAAAACCTTCTACTACTATATTTCTCAAAGAGAAAGAACAAGATATTAGGTTGAAGGCACAAGAGCTTATGTATGAATTAGAATATACTAATTTGCGTGAGGTTACAACAAGTGTTAGTATTTGTTTCGATCCAGATGATCTAAACACCTTAATTATTGAGGATCGTTTATTAATGGAAGAATATCAGCAATTCCAGAATATGGTTGAGGATTGTGGATTGGTAAAATCTGGTAAAAAGAGTTCGCCATCAAAGTGGATAGTGCGTTTTGAGTTTAATCGTGAAGCGATGTTGGATAAAAATATATCTATGAGTGATATTCATTTTGCTATTAAACAGAGTTATAAGTCTAAAAAAAGTTATAATGATAATTTTGAATGTATTTACACAGATACGAATGCGGATAAATTGGTGATGCGGGTTCGATTAACAAAACAATTGACCAAAAGTAAGAAGAAATCCTTAGATCAATCAGATGAAATTTATATGTTGAAAAATTTACAGGAAAATTTATTAAATAATATTATATTACGTGGTATTAAAAATATTCCCAAGGTTACAATTCGTAAGATACCAAATTATGTGATTAAAGATGAAGCTGATTATAAAACATTAGATATTTGGGTATTAGATACTACAGGTACAAATTTTGAGGATATATTAACATTATCGACTATTGATGTAAATAGAACATTTAGTAATGATATACAAGAAACATATCGTGTGTTGGGAATAGAAGCTGCAAGAAAAACAATATTTAATGAACTTAGTGAGGTATTGGAGTTTGATGGAACATATATTAACTTTCATCATATTGACTTATTATGTGATCGCATTGCGGCTACAAGAAAAATGGTTTCAATATTCAGACATGGTATTAATAATGACGATATTGGTCCCTTAGCAAAAGCATCTTTTGAAGAAACTCCTGAAATGTTCCTCCGAGCAGCTCGCCATGGCGAATTAGATAATATGCGTGGCATTTCAGCAAATGTTATGTGTGGACAAAAAGGTTATTTTGGAACAAATAGTTTTCAAGTGTTATTAAATATGAATAAAATCCGAGAACTGTCTGAGAAGAGACATAAGGAAAAAGAGTCTATTGAGAATTTAATGGGGATTGAAGACCCTAATGATATGTGTTCAACCTCAAATATTGCTATTGTAAATTCAACTGAATTCATCGTTGGAACAGACTTAGGAGATGATGATGATTATAATCCAGGATTTTAGATAATAAAAATATATTACAATATTATTATTATTTATGAAAGGGGTGTTTTTTTTTATTAAAAATATGTTAATTGATCATAAGGATAAGAAGTATTTAATATATTTTATTGTTTTTTCTTTAATGCCTGAAACAGATTTATATCATTTTTATAATTCTATTTATAAAAACTTATTTGTAAACATTGAGACCAAAAATAAATTAATAAAAATTTATTATAAAGCTGCCTTTTTACAATATAAAATAAAGAGGTTGGTTCATTATTATAGATGGAAAAAGACAGATAAAATGGATATTGAAACAGATTTATATGGGAACTCGCTTTCGCTTTTTCCTCATAACCAAAAAATTACAATTTTACAAAATAAGAAAAAATTTATATTTCGTCTTACAGATATTTCCACGATGTGGAGAGTTGCATTAACACATAGTCAATATCTTAGAACTTCTCCGAAAAATCTATCCAATCCTTATACTGCGCTTCCTTTTAAAGAACATAACCTATATAATATTTATTTCAAGTTATCATATAGTAGTTTTCATATTCATCCTTTAATCACTTGTTTTTTTAGAGTTAATATGGATCTCAATGATTTTAAAATAATTCATTTCAGCCATCTTCAAGATTGTGCTATTGTGAATTATTTTAAAACCATAAATCCATCCGATAAATGGCATGACATAAATGAGATGTTAAAAGAATACTCATCATATAGTATCACCCAAGAACTTAGTAATTTGGAAAAAAAATATTTAATTAAAAAATATAATCCTTATCTATTACACTATTATTATTCAGAATATTCCAATAATATACTTTTAAGAGGTAAACATAAAAAAATACTAGAAGAGTTCTTTGGTTAGTTTAATTTAATTTTGCTTGGATAAGGTAAAGATTGTTGTGGCTCAGCTGTATAAAATGTACGAGGAAATCGGACGTAAGGATTTTGAACCATAGGGACTAATTTGTTGTAATAAGTTTTAGCCAAAAGAGATGTTTTTTTAGGGATTAATATTGATTCAAGTAGTAAAACCTCATCCTTATTGAGATTATAATTTATTTTTTGGAAAGTTATAAAAGTTTTCGGTTCTAACAAAAAGGATCGTATATGTTCATAACGGATTAGTTCATCTGCTATCCGTCCATAATAAATTGTTTCATTGTCTTTCTCATTATCAACAGGAAATAAGTGTTTTTCGGGTAATAATATTTGGCAAATATCATTTCCCTCTGTCGCAAAACAAAAACTATGTTTTCCACAATCCTCTTTAGATAAATTTAAACACATACTAATATTTTCTACGTCGTCTATACTACCTAATAATGGACTATAGTCTACAAATTTAATAAAATCAGATAAGACTCCCTTAAGAATATTTACAATACTTTCTAATTTTACCCAATAATCCATTTCAGCATCATTAATGATTGTTTCTATTTGAGATCGTTCGTCTCTAAATTTATATTGATTTAGAGCAATTCTAGTCATATTACGAAAAGTATTATAGAAATTGGTTTCTAATTTAATGCGTTTTACCATTTCCAAACGCTTAACATCTTGTTTTGTAGACATCCACACTGTTTCATTATTATCAAATATATTCATATTTGTAATATAGGATTGGGGTAGTTGTTCTAAGTTATCTCCCAATGTATCTGCTAATGTCTTAGGATGAGTTGGGACAAATTGATTTGTTTCTGTTAGAATACCAATAATTTGCTCATCATCAATTACTTTAAATCTAGGTTTACAAGGAATATTGAATTGTGCGATATTATTTAACATTCTAACAGTTGATTCATAGTCTCTCCACCATGTAGTATCATTATAAGCTAAAATAAAAGGGTTGGCTACACTAATAGGAGAAGGGAGAGTGGGAACAAATACTCGTTCTTCCCCATCACTAATGAGAACACCAATTGTTTTTGTATGTAAATTTATGATCTGTTGAATAACATTGTATTTTG
>Ga0080013_1003179_pt1 | contig 17785 bp, 16 predicted proteins | sample ETNvirenome_6_85_FD_69236 | JGI IMG/M metagenome (GOLD analysis project Ga0080013, IMG submission 69236) | Marine viral communities from the Pacific Ocean - ETNP_6_85 (SPADES assembly) (version 2) | ecosystem: Environmental > Aquatic > Marine > Oceanic | place: Pacific Ocean | collected 2013-06-19 | reverse complement strand
GTTCCAACTGCTGGAATATTTCTTAATCTTCCCCCAATCACATTGTAAAGATAAAGTGTTCTCGTATTATCCACTGCGGACACCAAAGAGCTACTAGCATAGAAATTTCCTCTATCATCTTTTATTGAAGAATCCCATCGAGCTTCTATTGTTGGACGTTTGAAAAAGAACTCGGAGCCTCTGCCAAAAAACTTCTTTGTATAATAAGTATCTGTTGATCCCTCAAGATTTATTAATTGGCTACCTGGGGTTCTTCCAAAAATATCAGTTCCGCCAGCACAGACACTATCAACTATTTCCATTCCTCCAGAGCCAGTAGCAAATAAATTATAGGATCCCACTTGATCATAAATGCTCACAGTACCAGCCGATGAGGTCACAAAGTTAATAGCATCCCTCGGATCATCACCATTTATCCACCAATGTTGTAATGACGCGCTTGAGGCTGTCAAAGATTTTAAATCGTTAGGGCAACCTCCATTATAAATTTCAAGCATCTCGGTCTCTGTCAATATTCTATTATAATATGAAAAATCATCAATAGAGCCAGACCAGGGAGCCAGAGGGGTATCCGGTGTCACCGTTGCTCTTGAGGTACCTACCATAAAATCTGCCATCGCCCATGGGGATCCCCCATCGGTACCCGTCACGACTGTACACGACTGAGAAATTCCATTGATATAGATGACACTATCGCTACCATCGGGCTCAAAATAATTGTGTGATGCTGCCACATGGGACCAAGTATTCATCGGAACGGTAGCTACAGTAGTAATTGCCATGTTAGCGGCGCCGGCTCCGGCGTATGTTTGCAGAAAAATTATCCTTCCTGGCGTGCCTCCGCCCGTCATACGAAGATACTTTGAAGCTCCCAAATTGGTGGTCGAGGTGCGGACCCAACTACAAATCGTCATCTCGGTCGCCTCCGAAGGATATACCCAAGCAGATAAAGTATCTTTTCCAGATGAGGAGCTTACATCAGTGCCAGATCCGGAGAGGAATGCAAGTTTATCAAAATAAACCGCCTCTCTTGGATAATATTCAGCAAAATAAGCTTCTTGGCTTGATGTTAAATGAACACCGACGCCGTGATTTGTGATTGTTCCTGCAACCCAATCTTCGACGAGGGGAGTTATATCAATTTCTAAATCTTCGTTTCCAATTGGAAAGGTTTGAGAATAAACCGGAGAAGTTAAATAATCACCTCCCTCCCTTGTCCAAGGGGCGCCCTGTCCTGCATTAATCCAGTTGGATCCGGGATTTCCCTTTGTGACATCTTGATATTCTTCCATATCGAGACCAGTTCCTTCCTGCCAGGATTGTGAAATGGGGAGAACGACTAAATTGAGTTCCCGAGGCAATGTTTGGTTACTTCGTGCATTATACATATTTAAATAAAAGCTCACGCTTCCCGATGCAGGTAGAATATTGCTTGCTCTATCTGCTGTGATTTGGCTAACTGGAAATTCAATTAATATTCTTTCAAGTTCAGTTGAGCCAGACGAGCCCTGTCCATAAATTGAAAATGTTTCCAATATATCCGAGAGGCCCATATTCGCGCCTGTGCCGCGAGTTTGCAAGTTTGCCTCAAACGCATTTGTTATCGTATTGTCAGAATTTGAAAAATATTTTTTAATAGCCATTATCTAACAGTACCCTTAATATCCACATTGGGAAACTTAATTTCAAAACACACATTTGCTGGACACGCCAAATATCTACCGTCTGGAGATAGATTTTCGGCTACATTATATCCGACATTTGAATAAATACCGCCATTTTTGTTAACTAAAAATACATTTTGAGTATCTACGACGCCGCGAATTCTGTTTAATTCATAATAAACATCTGTCAGATAAAATGGATCGCCCATCTGGAGTGGGTTTTTTAATTTCTCTTTTAAAACACTTATACATTTAGCGTAAATATCTGCTTTATTAAAATCTGGATCACTAATGATTTCAAAATTTATACCAATATTTACTATTTTGCCATCAACAATGTCGATTGTGTCATTAATCATTTTGTAATTTGATATCCAAAATCTTAAATTTTCTTTCAAAGTATCATTGGCAGCGATTAATTTATTATTTTGATCGGATGTTAAGACATATAAATTTAAATTCCTCTTAAAAGAATCTTGATCCAAAATCACATTGCATCTAAATATCGAACCATATTTGGTGGGCATCGAATATACCATTGCTTCGTAATCATTTAAGGTAACGGCTCGGTTTTGCGTAGCAAAATAAGAAATGGCCCGTTGTTTTATTTCCTCATTGGACGGAGAAACAGAACTTCCAACTATTGGATCGAGATTATTAACCTCCAAAGATCCTCTAACTCCATTTGCTTTTGTTGAATTAAGAGAAAGCAAATCTACGAAATCCATAACTATATTAGAAAGATTTCTTATTGCGCCCGAAGGAGCATTTGGATTAGAATTGGTATTTCTTCTGTATACTATTTTCAATTGTGTATTAGAGGGAGATATCCCAAGAGTATCACTTGACATTAATTTTGAAGGATCCAAATCAATGTCGCTAATATAATCTCTACCATGCAATTTTAATGAAACAGAAGACGGATCGGCTACGGGATCTATTGTTAGTTCATCCTCCGAGCCAAATCCAAACTGTAAATAATAATTTTCCCCGTCATATTCGAAAGTGAATCGGCGTGGCACCATAATCGGTCTTAATATTTCTTTTACTGTCTCAGAATTATTACTTTTATTTGGAAAAGATTTGTGAACCACATTTTGAACTAAATTGCTAACTTGATAATAATTATTACCATCAGTGTCCTCTACGGATATTATTTCTACTACATGATTAGCTTCCAAATTTAACCTTCTAAATCTCACAAAATCATCAATATCATATCGTCGTTCAATAATATTTCCAGAGACAACCTTCCCACTAGAGCGTACCGCATAGTGAGTGGGAACTCCAGTTGTGGGATCAATTCTTCCCACAACTATTTCATTTGCCGGGTCGTCAAATCTTATGTCCTCTGTTAATATAAAATTATTTCCCTGATCAGTAGAAAAAACAGATCCTTGTCTAACAATCGGATAATAATCTGAGTCTGGGCCCACGCCGAATTCATTTGTTGGAATTAAAACATATAAAGATATTTCGCCAGCCGAGGAGGCTATTTCGTGGAATTTATATCCCAACTGTCTAGACAAATTAATAATATTTTTCTTTTCCGAGGCAGTTTGCAAAAAAGATTCGTTTACTTGATAATCCAAATAATAAGATAATATGTCTCCAACATAAGAAACAGTATCTATCATAAGAGAACCAAAAGAAGCCTCATTAAAATCCTGATAAACTTCGGGATAATATCTTTGTGCGTAGTCGATAAGTGATTTTTTTATTGAATTAAAATCTTTTGAAGTATAATCTATTGAAACTTTCTTTTTGGCCATTTATTTTTCCCCGCTTAAGTTCCTTCGCTGCCATCATTAGACAAATTTAAAAATAACTCTTCCCGTGTAGTGAATCCTGGAATAAAATATTCTATTTTTACTCCCCATGCATTGGATATATCTTGTCTGGGATATACCTCGACACTTGTTAAATTAATATATGGTAAATATTTTGTTGTTTGTTCATAAACTCTGTCTCTAATGGCGCCAGAATTAAAGTCGGCATCTTGATCAAAAATATATCGGCTTATTCCAACACCAAAATCTGGATTCATTATTTTTTCACCGGGATTCGTCAAAACTAGCATCTTTAAATTTTGTGCGCCAATTTCCCTAACAGTTTTAAGTAGTCTATAAGGACCGTCTATTTGATCAACTGTTAGTGGTAATTTTGGAGAAAAACCATATGCCATATTTTAAAGTTCCTTTTTCAACGATTTAAACAAATATTTTTTAGAATTAATGAAAGCTTCTCCATTCCATTTGGCGACATCCGTAAGGGTGCCCGTGCCCGAACTTAATAGAGAAGGAAAGTTTTCATTAGTATAAATAGTGTTCAAAGACAATAAATTTTCTATATTCATTCCCTTATAATAAAAATTATTAAATTCATTAGTTTCTGCTAGGCCGTTTCTCATTTCTTGATCATTATAGTCAGATACAATGGATGATTTAAGTTGCTGATCTTCGATTTGTTTTTCATAAGTTACTAGGGGCAACAAAAAGAGAGATTGACCTGAGGGCTTACTTTTTAAAAAATAAGCTTTTTGTGTATCTCTTACTGTGGCAAATATAGAGCTTGGTACACCAAGTTCTGAAAAAGGCCCAATTGAGGAAATTCTTATACCATATTTCCAATTATCATAAATGTCACTTATTTTTTTACCCTCTGCCTCTCCAGAGGCCGCCGAAATTATAGTTCTCGAAGCATCTAAGTTTTCAATAATTTCTCTTCCATCTTTAAAGGTTATTTTTATATATCTTTCCAGCCTCATGTTGGAATCGGTCTTGATGTTTTTGAAATTAATATTATCAACATCTGAAAAAACATTTTTCATATATCCCATAAAATCGGAATCTTCCAGTATATAATTTTTTATAGAAGAATATTTTGGAGTGCTGCGTGTTCCAGATGTATATTGCTCAAAGCCGTTCCGGTCGCCGGGGCCAGCGGCAGTCTCTTGAAAGCTCCGTATACATCCTTTTAAAATGTTTTCAATCATATCAAGCGCGACGATTTCCATATCGTCTTCTAAACCGGCTAAAAAATCTGTTCTATCATTGGTAGTTTCTCCTTTAATCCAATTTGTAATTTGCTGATTTATATTATCAACGCTTTGTGATGTATTACTATTAATTATTTCAAAAACTCCAGCTTCAACAGATTTTAAATATATTTGTGTCATGTCCTCAAAAAAAGATAATTTATCTTTATCAAAGCCGAACCCATATTCATCCATATTTTGAATCAATTTTTCATATATATATGAAGACAATATATCACCTTCTTGAAAAAAGTCTGGAGAAAACGTTTCGAACATTTGGTTAGCCTTCCAACACATCTCTGAAACTATGACTCGGATAATCAAATTAAAATATAAATATCGTTGTACTATCTCTGATTTCGTCAATCTATCGTTGAAAGGAATTTTCTTTGCTTTTGATATATTTTTTATTGTAGTTTCATCTAGATTTTTATAAAGATTTTTAGCTGAGATATTTGGGGCGCCCAAAAGATCCGGAATTAATTTTTTGTTATTTTCATCTTTTAAAACATTATATATCCCATTATCTTTCCACCATCCTTCGTAAAACCAACCTTTGCTAAGAATATTATCTTTAATTTCGATAGAATAAGCTCTGAAATTTGAGGGCTGTATATTGGTAAGATAATTTGTTATGACCGTATTTTTAGTTGTCTCATTTAAAAAAGAAAGAGAATTAGATAAGAGATCTCCTATTCTTTGATATTGTCCTGTCGGCGCCGTTGAGGATAGTGGAAGAGTCACGCTCGATGTCAATAGGGTTTTATACTTTTTCAAAACCCGTATATCCTCTTCTTTTATTTTTTCAAGAACCAGTCGCAATGGATCACTACCGAGTATATCTTGAAAGGCTTCAATGGATGATAATGGAGCTAAAATACTTATTGGCCCAAAAGTTTTACTATAGCTCGTCCCATTTACACTCAAGATTAAGTCAAGAAGGCCCAAATAATCAAATAAATCAGTATAATACATTTCCGTTAATGTACCAACAACGGTATCAACGACTATATTGTGGTATTCTGCTTGTTGTTCATTTATTTTTTGATGAACTGGTCCATTTTTGTCAGATAATATTTCTGAAATTTTACCAATAATTGGCCCAGATGGATCTCCAATCATATCCACTGCAAAACACACCTTATCACGCTGAATATCTTTGAGAGTTTCCTTCATTTTGTCTATTTGCTCATTTGTAATCCCTGGCTTGTTAAGAGAATAGGCTTGACCGAGAGAATCCCAACTTTCTTTTTCACAAAAAAGATCTCCGATCTGTGATGAATATAAATTGCTAAAATATTCTTTTTCTAGGGCTGCAACGTCTATCATCTTGCCCAATTCTAAGAAAAATGCTTCTATATCTCCATAATTTTGCAGAATTTGTCTTAATCCAGGAAAATCACCACTTTCTAGCAGTCCTTCGACTTTTTGAAAAGTAGTATCGCCCGCCACGCCCTTTAGAAGCTTTATTTTTTCATATTCTCCTAACGCAACGGAAATAGCTTTTAAAAATCTACCAACTTCTTCGTTATCTATTTCTATGCTAATTCCTGGTGAACTTCTCTGCGCCGCCTCTTTAACTGCTTTATTGATATTGTCTGTATTCTTTTTGCTTTTTCCAGATTTAGATAAAATTGCATTTTGCAAATAATCCTCATCTTGAAAAAAATCTGGAATATAATTATTTTTCTTAAAATAATCTGTATCTCCAGAAACACCCGCCGATATCATTTGAAATAATTGCTGCATCGTTGCGACAATTAACTTTACCGTGAGAGTTATAATGAGATTTTTCACTTCTTCTACTATTATTCCGACAATTACCGATGCTTTGGGCGTCAAGCCGCCAGTGGCGATTGGGAGTTCTTTTAGTTTCGGGAATTGAAAGCGTCCTTGGCACCAATTAGCCGTAACTCCAGACTGGGCGCGGAGCTTTGGAGCCTTGCACTTATCAAGAATACTTTTTGTTAAGTCAGTAAAGAAGCTTAACCATCCCATTTCATCTGGGAATACGTTGACCAATATATTTAGCAAGTCTTGTGCGTTAACAGAGGCCGCGATTGAATCTTTATATACCGAAAATCTAAAATCTATCTCCGTATCATCAACGGCGCCGCCAATTTTAAATGTGTATGCTTCTACTGTGGGATCATAGCCACCAAGGGATTCCTTGATGGCTTCGAGATCATCTGTTTCTAAATCTTTATAATAATCAGGAGGAACATATCCGGCAGTCTTCCACGGAGGAGGGACATCTTTGCCTACAAATTTGCGATATCTTTCTAAAACTTCCGTATTTTTCCCAAGTCTGATTAATTCTATTTCTAATTTCGAAAGATTTTCGTTTTTTAAATTTTTTATTGCACATTTGGATAATTCATCAGCATATTCCTGGGGATTTAAATAAGAAAATACTGTATTAACAACCAAAGAAGTCAAATCTCCGATTCCACACAACCCCAAACGATTTAGAAAACTTTTCCCCAACTCTTGGAGAGCTTCATCTCCCTGTTTTTTAGTAACCTTTTGCAATACGTCTGGCAAGCTGACAAAAAATGCATCTTGAACGGCTATGGAATATTGTCTAGCAAAATTTGACTTCTTTCCTGATTCTCTTTCTAATTTTTCATTTAATTTCTTTCTATCTTCGGGGGTCAAACATGGCGAGGTTGCTACGGATGACAATATTTCATCTTTAAGTAGAGAAACACTACGTTGTGATATTTCACTTAATGGAGCAAATTTCTTTGTCACATCATCATTAGAGATAGAATAAGAGGCGCCAGAATTATTTGTTCTCTTTATTATATCAATATCAGAAGTAGAGATTACCGGTTTAACAAAGAAATATGAATTAATCACATCTTCATAGGTAAAATCATTCCTCTTTACATCTTTCTCTAAATCAGGAAGATTATACACAAAGAACATTGTTATATCTCTATTTTGTGGATCTGAATTCTTAAAATCTTTGAACTGTTTTATTAATATTGTATCTTCAATCAAAATACTTGACAATGTGATATTTATTATAGTAAAATTTTCGTCGAAAACCATATTGAGCGTTTCATATTCACTAACATTGGCGCCATTGGCATCAATTAAGTCATTTAAGTTTTTTCTAAACTTATAGAGCTTTTCCGATTCCATTTGAAAATCTAAATTAGAGTAAGTTATGGCGCCCCCTCTATGAAGATTCGTTATATATGATTTTTGATATTCTATAAATCTATTAGCAACACTTTCTATTCTTGTAAAAAAATTAGATACATTAAAAATAATTTCTGTTGTATTTTCTGTGGGTGTTGTTGGCGATTCTTTGTCTGATAATTTGTCTACTTCGCTTTTTGGAATTCCTAATAATATTTTTTCTTTTATATATGGAGAAGGATCAATATAATATGAAAGTAAAGAAACTTTTAATTCTAAATCGCCCACCGTCCCATCGTCATAATCCTTAGCCGCCTCATCCAAAACATTAATAACAAAATCTTTGTAATATTTTTTAGAGAAATTGCTAAGATTTTCATCTTCTATCACTTCTTTGGTTGTCATTATACAAGAAACATAAGAATCTTTGGAAGAATCAAAGTATACTTTTTTATTTTTAGATAATGTCCAATCTTTAAAAACAGAAGGAAAATTAATCTCGTGAAAAGCCATTTTTAAGTGGTCCTATTTAGGTCGCTATTAATATATTCACCCCCAAGTGAGGTCAGGTGATTAAAATCATCAAATAATATATTCATTTTTAATGATGCACACCCTATCATATAGCCAGCACAATCTGCGATCGCTATAGCGGTTTGGGGTGCCAAGTCAACAGAGGGAGCTGCAACAATCGCTGGAATTGTTGTTAAATGTGTGTGGGCCGTTAAGCCAACCGCCAAAGTCAGATTGGTTTGTGCCAAATTCATAACCATATCAGTAAGAACATCAACTCTTTTAAGTATAGATTTTAAAGCTAAAATTAGACTATCTCCCTTTACGAGAGGTTGAATATCTGAATCATCATTTTTAGCTATTAATTCTATCCCTGTTCCCGATCTAACCTTTCCTCCTTTCGAATTATGATCTCCGTGAGGAGAAGTAATAAATTTTATTCCGCTTCTGCCAATCATTGCAATCCCATCGGCCTTTATTCCCACACCAGATCGTGATTCAAAGGCAGGATTATCTCCCTTTACTAAATCAAATGCGCTATCTAAATCGGTTGTTTGAGAACAATATATTCTAGCGGCATCGTGTGCGAAACTGTCGTTGGCATATATATTTCCATTGTTTGCTGCTTCCGGAACACAAGATAGTCTTCCAGTTACTAAATCTATACTCGAAGCCGGTGTTCCCAAAGAAGAGTGTCCGGACCCTGGACCTTCTGGTGCGTCCGATGCGAGACATATTGAAGATCCCTGGTTTGAATAAACCTTGGCACTCTCTATAGGGTTGTATACCGGTAGACTAACAAATTTTGCAGATCCGTTGATCCCTCTTCCCACCGTGTTGGCAGTATTGGGTATACCGGTTATATTTTTCTGTGTTTCATTGAAAAAAGATTCTGCCGATGAATTAATATATAAAGAATTTGCCGTAAGTGGCAGTAAGCTTAATCCCATTTTTTGTTTCCTTTAATAATCATTAGCGCCATTGAAAAATTCTTTTTGAAGCGCTTTTACAATATCTTTGGCCGCCTGATCGGAAATTACTAATAATTTTGGATATTCAAAACTAAGTGGGTCGACGGCGCCCCTGTAGGTTCCCTTATCTTCATTATTTGTTATTCTAACCTCGAAATGAAGATGATATCCGGTCGTCCCGCCGGATCCAACCATATGCGGCTTTCCTCCCATATAAGCTATTATGTCTCCCGCCTTAACGTGAACCCCCTTTTCAATTCCAGCCTCTATTTTACAATTATGCATATAGGCAGTTCTAACTTTATAGCCCTTATTATCGACATCTTTGATATTACTGTGCTCAATAGTAACAATACTAATTCTAGGACTGGTAGGGAAACTAACTGACACAACTTTACCATCGGCAACTGCACAAATTGGCAACAGCCCCCTGGCGCCAATGTCGACGCCCGCGTGCATACGAGTACCTTTCGTTGTAGTACCTGCTCCGCCAAGGGTACGCATCCCAAATCTACTCCAACAATACACCTTGTTCCACCGAGTTACTGCGATAACTACAGGATTATACACAGGTTTCCAAATATCCTTTTCTAGAACTTCTTTAACTAATGCGTTTTCGTTAGGTGTTTTTAAAACAGGCAACGTACTCGTGTCAGATGTTTTTGTTTCTGCCACAGTTGAAGCGAGGGCTCCCAGCACAAAGGAGTTTGAGGAGCCAGGATTCATACTGGCTGCAAGTTCATCCAAATCCTCAAGGATGCCGCGCTCTTTATTGACTTTTAATAATTTTGCATCGTTTTGCGTTTCATCTGGATATATTTGATCCACAAACATTCCCGCTCTTATTTGATCCTCTTGATTGACAACCATAACGGCCTGCAAAGAATCATAAATTGATTTCTTATACAAATCAGGGCCCGTTGGGTTTTTTCCAAATTTCCAACTAGGATCTCCCGCAAAAGCTTTGGATTCAGCACAGCGTGTACGAACCTTTTTAAGCCCCGTAACATCAAAACTCTCGTTAGTAGTAGCATTCTGCAAAAGGGCCATTTCATAATGTGAAAACTCTTCTGTTGTCTTCATTACTATGGCAGTGCGCGCCGCATCCCTCCCTTTCAATGTAGACCGTCTAACCTCCGCGTTGACCACTCCCGAGATAATATTCGTGGATCCCCTTTCTGTTTGAAGATCTTCGGTATATCTATCCGCACTTCTTTCCCACGAATTCTCTTGGCCGAGTTGATTTGCCTTATCCGCCTGCTGTAGTACTTTATCTGCTGATTTAACTCCCATCTCGATTTTCCTGCAATAAATCAAAGATACCCTTCTTGTCATCATCAGTTAGGCCAACTTGCTTTGATTCCTTCTTTTGCAAGAGTGTGGAAATTTTGACCAATTGTTCGTTCGATCTTTGAAGAGTCTCGACGTATTTAGCAGCAGTTAGTCCGACCTCTTTGTGTCTTTCTTCACTTTTGCTCAAATAAACCATAACATCGTCAAGCAGACGACGAGTTATGTCCCTATCATCTCTGATATTTTTAATGACTTCTTCAATATATTTTTCTGTCTTTTTCATATCTCATTGGTCTCCCCGATCCCACTTTGTCTTGAACGTTTTATATTTTTTTCTCATTCTATTCAAAGAGTTTACAATCTGTTTTGTGTTCAAGCCAGTAATCTCTCTCATGTACAAATAAATAGCTTTCTTATTAAAAATTTCTATATCATCTGGTGAACTTAGTAAGATTTTTACAGCTTCGAGAACTTTTTTCTCATTTTCCTTCAATTTATCAGTATCCCACGTTTCTATTTCGGTCCAAAGATGCTTCCAAAACTCATCTTTTTCCCTGGTCTCGTCATAATCGTTGGTGGTAGAAACGTGCTTTAGTTCAAGCTCTCTCGAAAGTTCAGAAATTTCTATTTCTCTTTGATTTTTCTTCTTATTTTTTTTAACTTGCTGTATAAACCAATTTTTTGTTATGACTGAAAAATATGAAAACGCTTTCGATCCTTTAGAGGGATCGAATTTGTTTAAAACAGTAATCAACCATATTTTGCATTCGTCTCTTAATACATCAATATTTGGTAAAATTGTAAATCGATATGTGAAAACAATCTTGTCGACTAATTGGCTAAATACTGGCTGCAATAATTTGACATATAATTCTTCCCTTCTTTTAAAGGTAGTCTCGGGCAGATTATATTCATTAATTGCATCTTCGTGGATTTGAGTGAAATAATTTTTTGAATTTTTACTCCTTCGTATTCTGCGGCGCCTTTTCTTCTTAGGCGCGGGCTTCTGTAATGTCGTCATTGATAAAATCCTCTTCTGTTATATCATCTTCCAAATATAAATCAGGCTCTTCAAACGCTTCGGTCAAATCTTGCGCGTGGCGCAACAAATGTCTCAACGTTTCATCCCCATAAAACATTTCTAATTCATATACAGACTTAAGATGATTGGTAAAATTGTGAACAACAGTCATGGTTTCTGTTAATTCATCATCATAATATCTTATTTGTTGTATAGATTTCCATCCATACCATAGCAAAAACACATTAAGTGCTACTGATAAAAGTAATATTAAAAATAAAATCACTGATATTAATATCCAATTCATGCTTTGTACTCCTTCTTTTTTAACTTTTTCTTTTCTTCGGCAACAGACTTTTTATTCTTTTCTATATATTCTTCGACCAAAGATCCAACTTTTCTGTCAGATTTGTTGATCTTGTTAATATAAGTCGGAATAGATGGAATACGACGAAAAGCCTGGGAGTCACAAATAGTGCAATTCTCCAGGCTTTCCGTCATAGAATGTCTTATTTCGAAGTATTCATCGCAATCTATGCAATGATAATTATACCTCGGCATCTTCTTGTTCTTCAAGCGTACAAATACCCATTCCGGCTGCGGCTGCGGCTTTGGCATCATCCGTAAATTCAACAATAGGCGGATTTACAACGATGAGACCCTCCTCTGTTTCGGAAAAAACGAATCCCTGAAAAACTGGAACAATATCTGATTGATCCATTAATGATTTTTGAAGAGCCATCATTACGGCTCCGATTGCTTGATTTGATAAATGCATATGCATCTCCTTTGTATATATTATAACCCCTTTTATCTGATTTGTCAAGGATTAAAGTGAACTATTTTTAAATCATTCCCAAATATAGAAATTATTTCCTCCATTGATGGAATAGATATACGAATCTTTTTATTTATTTCTTCTTCGTTCTTTTCAAAATTTCCTGATTCAAAAAAAGAGATTTTTTTATATTTGTTTATTTTACAAAAACAATCCAATAAATCATGTAAAGAAATTTTATACGCTTGTTTTGGATTTATTTCCTCTTTGGAATATAAATTTTGATATATTTCGTCGCATACTTGTTCAATTGGGATGAAATATCTAACTGTATTGTCGGCATTGGCTGTTAATTTTTTGTTATTCGCAGCTTGAAGCTTCCATATATTTATAACACTGCCCGTTGATCCAAAAAAATTAACCCCCTTATAAATCCCATATCCATTTTCTAAAACTATTTTTTCCATTAAATTTTTAGACATACCATAAGTGCATGAAGGATTATTTGACTTATCCGTACTTATGGCTATCATATTTTCAACTTGATATTTTTGACATAGTTCTACTAATTTTAAGCTGCCTATGATATTTGTTTTTACACATCTCGTTGGGTTATTTTGACTTATATTAACATGCTTCATGGCTGCACAATGTACTACAAATTCAATATCATTTTCAATAAAGATTTTTTCCAAGATATATCCTGGAGATGTTAGATCTACTAAATATGTTTTTACATCTGGATTATTTTTTAAGAAGATCTGTGCGTTTTGTTCCGAAAAAATCGTCCCTACTACCTCCAGACCTGATTTTTTTAATTTATGACATAGGTGAGTTCCCAAAAACCCCGAAACTCCAGTTATTAAAATTTTTTTCATATTTTATTTCTCCTCTGTGGAAAGACATTTTTCAATGAGCTTTAGAATTGAAATGTCCCGATCCTTTAGATCTGCTAGATTGTCGAACATCTCCCATCTTTCTCGGATTTTTAATGCAGACCAGCATGATCTTTTTATTTTTAGCTCAAAATCCTTTCTGCTTCGGTGACGATAGTGATTTAGTTGTATCTTTTTACGCTTAATTTCTGTAGTGATAGCGCCGGAGTGGTGGGTGCGAGGGATCGGGTTGAAATTTTCGTCCACACAATTGGCGGGCGGGCGGTAATAAAAGGCGTGCGGATTTCCAGTGGCCTTCGTTGCAAAGCGTGTGTTAACAATCGTCTTAATGTGGAGATCTATGGTGGGGAGACCATATGGCTTTAACGTCGGGTGATTTATGCTATGGGTACACAAACAATGAGTGTAGGATTTTATTATGCTTGGCTGGATGTTTTCGTGACCCGAAGATCCGAAAGTTAACCAATTCATTCCCAGTCCCCCATAATCTGAATAAGGTTTCAGAAATTCTTTTAAGTCGGTATTTCCATCTTTTATTACAATAAATTCGTCTGTATCGATAAAAGCAATCCATTGAAATTTGCTTCCATGATCGCGCAAACACTTGTTGTGGGGCCAAACCACGGCGGTACCGGTGGATATTTTTCTATCGGTTTGCCACAGTTCCACAGTAACATTTTCATATTCTTTTAAAGATTCTTTCAGCGGAACAGCAGAATCATTATCATAAATAAAGAAATGCTCCACCCCGATAAGAGTATGGTACTCAATATTTTCTTTGAGACAATCTAGGTCATCCTTACATCTGATACATATTGCCAAAGTTCTCATTTATTTAACTCCAACGGCTGGTACACCTATATATGTGCCAGACTGGGTGATGTTCTTCAAAACACCCGCGCCGAGGCCAATTATCACGTCGTCTACTACCGTCAATTTTTGTTTAATTGAGGAGTTGGTTCCAAAATAAACTCCATCTCCAATCTTGCAATCGCCAGATATTTTTGCTCCAGGTGCTGTGGTAAAGAAAGATCCTATCTCACACCCATGGCCAACCGTAGTGGCCAAATTCAAATGTGCATGCTCTCCTATTTTGACCTTCGAAGTTATAACAACATTCGGACAGATTATACTTCCGGCGCCGATATCGACGATTTTACCAACGATTGCGCTAGGGTGTATGATAGTTGCGAAAGTCGCATTGGAATATTCTGTTGTAATTATTTTTCTTCTTATACGGGGGTTTCCTATAGCAACAATAATGGGGACTCGGATATCATACCCATTTCTATTAATAACGGGGATCCCCATAAGACCCTTCACTTGTGGAGATTCGTCAACAAAAGCAACCACCTCGAACCCACTTTGCTCTGCCCAAGCGCACACTTCAATGGCGAAGCCGCCTGCGCCTCTTATATAAATTTTGTTTTTCATTTTTTTATTCCTCAGAGTTTTTTAATTCCATCTAAAATCTTTCTAATTTCAGTGTCGCTTAACGTAGAATATATCGGGAAGTTAATCATTCTTGAATATAATCTTACTGTTTCCCCCAATTCTGTCAGCGGCCTATAATATTTAAAAATCTCTATTCCAGTGTTTTCTGTCAAAATGTTGTTATCTGTTTCTTCGGGGAAAACTACTGGTATATTGCCATAAATTGTCCCATCTTTATAATTAAAGATTTTCATTTTTTTATTTTTATTAATGTGTTGGATAAGCATTTCCTGGATTTTTAAATGCCTTTCAATATCATAGTTTTCCACCTGCGAAAGAATATATGCAGCGGACACATCGGACATTTTAAAATTAGATGAAAGCCTGTGATATTTTTTTATTTCATCATATCCAAAATTAGTTAATTGAGAAATTAACCTATAATCTGAGGATGGAATTATCGCAAAACCTCCTTCACCAAAGCCTAAATATTTTGTATGATGAAGGCTCCCGAAGGAGTAATCTCCAAAATTACAGATATTGACCCCCTCATATTTGGATAATGGAGAACTTGCGTTATCAAACACAAGAATTTTATTATTCTTTCTACAAAATTTCTCCCACGATGGTATGTCCACATATGACCCAAATAAATTTGTAAGAACTATTCCACCATACGGAGCCAATAATTCAGGATTTTTTTCTAATGTACCTGTTTCAAAATTTATATCCAAAACATCTACATTAAATATTCCGCCAACTACCACAGAAGGAAATGTAAAGGCGGGAGTTACCCACCTCTGTATATTATATTTTTTTTGGCACAACAACATAATTCCATGCAATGCCGAGGTTCCATTGTTGAAACATACCACTTTTTTATTGTGAATATCAATATCTAAAAGACTTTGTAATTTATTCTCTAATAGTCCCTTGACGGGCCCGTCATTGGTGTAATCATTTGTGGCCTCCGAGAGTTTTAACAATTCTTCTATACGAGGGGGCGAAATTTTTTTCTTTCCAATGAATTTAATCATGTGAAACTCCAATTTTCTGAATTTATATTTTTAGTTTTATCGGAAGAGGCTCTCGATCTTATATCACCCATAATACACCACGAATGGCCGATTGTTTACTAATTTTTCTACCATATAATCCTTTTTAATCGTCATCGGGGTCATAAACCTTTCTCCATATAGAAAAGAACAACACAATTCAGTATTTTTCGGAACCTTGCAAACAAAATCTTGCATTCTTTCATTATTGATGGGGTAAATCATATTTTTGGGGATATGAAGGTGAAAATTCGGATCATGTGGTCTCGAAAAAAAGTTCCACTTTTCGACTATATAATCTTTTCCAGAATCTTCATAAAAATAAAAATCAATATGAGTTTGAGATCCATCTCTTATTTTGATTCCCTGTATAATATATTCATTATTAATATTAATTCTATATCCCGATGAAATTAAAATATTTAATACCTCCTGGTGATGTTTCTTGTTAGCGAGGAGATCTACATCATCATCATTATCAATGATATTCCCCCCTCTAAAAAAACCCAGTAATGTACCAAAAAAAAGAAAATATTCCACTCCTTGTAGTTTTCGGGCCATTTCTCTAAGATTTTCTAAATTATTTTTTATACTTGTCGGTGTTTTCATTTTTTTCCAATATCATTCTTATTACTGTAGGATCTTCAGTTTTGTACGGAGCTAGACCTACATTTTCATCCACATACAAAACTCTAAAATTATTACTCATTTTATTCTCCAAATAAGTTCGAGAATATAAAATTCGATAATGTTTATCTCCTACTGGTCCTCTAAAATTAGTTACCCTTTTATCCGTGTTTCCGTGATCACGACTCGATCTCGTTTCGAATAAAAAAATGGAATTGGTCGACATTTGTTGAGAAATTTTTAGTAATAAATCATCTAATTTGGATTCTGGAATGGTATGTAGAAAAAATCTGGCATAATATATATCGTGGTCTTTTTCTCGGTCTAACATTTCTAGAATATCTTCCTTTAAAATGTGTTCCGATTCATGAGAAAAGTTAGCGTCTACCCCTATGGTTTCAATGCCATTTTCCCTGAAAAAGAAAACATCTCTTCCATTCCCACATCCAATGTCTATCATTCTTAAATTGTTAAAATTTTTCTTAAAATGAGTTTTAATATAATTATAAGAAAAAACTGCAAATTTTGTCGGTTCCATTTTGATATTCTCTTTTTTTTCCGAATAAAATTGGCGCCAATAAGAATTATTTTGAGCTTTTCCGAATTCATCCGGAATATTGAAATAATTTTCCACAATTTCAATAGAATATTTTTCAAATGGATAAATCATTTTATCTCCAGGTTCAAAATTATTAAAATCTTATAATAAAGATTTAACAATTGAACAGGCAAAATCATTGATAAAAGAAAATAAGGTAGAAAATGGCAACGAACAAACTGAGCAATCAATTATTCAAAGACTTCGTCAAAGAACAGAAAGAACTTAACGAATTTGAAGAAAAAGAATTTAAAGCAAAAACCAGCAACATCTTGCGAAACCCTGAAGAATTTGCAAAAGAATACATCGAAACAAATATTGCACTTAATATCGGAAGAATATTTAAAGCATATCGGCTTGGAGTGGACTTTGCCAAAAAAAATATACAAAATCAATGAAAATTAGCTTTGATATAACTTATGATGCAAATAAGCTCAAAAAGGCTATGCCTAAGATGATTAGAGAATATTTGAATGATAGTATCATATCTTTAGAGAAAGGCTCTAAGGGGGCGATTATGAAAGGCAAATTTGAGCCACTTGGAAAATTTACAAAAATTGCACGAGAACAAGGACTTTCCCCAAATTCAGGGAATAAAGAGAGTAGTTCTAAGAAACCATTGAAATATACAGGTGAATTATTCCGTTCTATTAAAGCAAGAAAGAGAGATAAGTCTATAGAGTTTAATAAATATGGAATTTATCATCTTGGTGCAGATGAAAATTTAGATGTCACTCTTGATAGTTTT
>Ga0080013_1003178_pt1 | contig 17786 bp, 14 predicted proteins | sample ETNvirenome_6_85_FD_69236 | JGI IMG/M metagenome (GOLD analysis project Ga0080013, IMG submission 69236) | Marine viral communities from the Pacific Ocean - ETNP_6_85 (SPADES assembly) (version 2) | ecosystem: Environmental > Aquatic > Marine > Oceanic | place: Pacific Ocean | collected 2013-06-19 | reverse complement strand
ATGCACCTGGATCATAATCAGTGCCTCCAACGACGATATAATTAGCTCGTGATGGATTGGTTAAATCATCTACTTGAAAAAATGGGTCATCGTGAAATTCAACACAGCTATCCGGCGAAAAACTTCCGAAATATCTCATCTCACCCACGATTTCAACATTTGCATTTGTACCGTCATAGGATGGATACATACTAAGTGAAGTAAAATTTGAAGGATATTCGGGACAATCTTCTGGAGTGTACAATTCAACATCGAGGTATTTACATCCACCAATTTTTCCATAAGCCCATCTGTTCCAGCAAGAACCCACGCTATCGCCTTCATATAATCCGGTTGTATCGACGCACCATCCATCAGGTCCGACATTTATTCCACCTTCAGTATCAAAAACCTCCTGTCCGGGTGAGAACTCACCCTGCGTTAACATATATTTCGTATCCGGATGGAAATAAACTCTTGATGTTGAGCCGATACTAATGTCTGAATGAACAATCGCACTGCCACCATCTGGATTGGCCCATGTACTAGTGAGGTCATAAGATGGGGGTGATGAAGAAAAAGTCTTTACTGCATAGAGAATATCATGTGCAGGCATTGGATATACAGTTTGGCCTGCAAAATCACCTGTGATGCTCCAGCCAGTGTTAGCACTGGAATTATCCGGATCATAAACAGTAATCGGCACATCATAGTTTCCTGACGCTCCAGGATTACGAATTGCAATTATGGTATCGTCATCATAAGCAAGAGTGACATCAGAATCTAGTTCACTGTACAGAGTACCAGCATCCGTATAATCAAATCCATAATTATATGACGATCCTGCATGACATGTTTTATACGGTGGTGCGGGTGCGATCGGTGGAATGTTACCAGACATCTGACCGACGGTGATCACCATATTGCCTTCAGTGAAAAGACTTAGAGGAGAACCGTCATATGAACCCACATAAGTAGCATATAACCCAATGGTAATGGTTCCGGTCTCGCTAGTGCCAGGCCAATATTGATCTCGTGGCTCCAAATCCGGCGCACTGTTATTTTTGGAAATATCGATAGTGATATCAGTACCGGTGATCAGACCTGTAGAAGGCTGTAGTAAGTCTTCAACATCTACCCAGGGACCATCACCTTTAAACTTTATTCTATACGACCACAAATCATTTCTTGCTAATGGAAGTATGTTACATGCAGTGCTGTCGAGTTGTCGATCAAACGTAACACTACTCACTCCCCAGTCAATCGTTGAATCAACGATTGCAACATCACCGTTATATGGAACTAGAGTGATATTTTCCGTTATCCCACCGGTATGCAGATCTGATGCTGATGCAGATACCGATTCATCCGTAATATCCACAGTCGAAATGTCTTCTGGATCAGGTATGTAATGAAATCTCAATCTAGCTCTTTGCGCAAACCAATTACAATCAGTACCATCTGCAGAACCTAAATCATTTAAATCGTCGCAAGCCTGTGGAGTAGTTTGGTCCCAACAATCTGGATTGGTGTGCAGTTCTCCGGAGCCATCGAATAATATTCTAGGTGTACATTTTCGTCTCATGCCATCATCTATATCATAAACCGCGACATCAAATGAAAATTGAAAATCCGTGGAGCCTGGGGAACCACTTATCCAAATATCAAGTGGATGAGTAAACAATCCATTGCTGTGGTCACCCTTGCCGGCAGCTGTTTTAAAATTTGCACTGAACTCCGGGTTGTCGCTGAGAAAAGCGACACCTGAAGAACTATTTAGACCGGTCATGCCATCATCAAAATCGGTTAATTCAAGTATTTTGAATTCAACGTGTCCATCTAATTGATTCCAAGCTGATCCCTCTGCATATTCTCTTAAATCATAATCTGTTGCGCGCAACGTCATGGTTGCAGGATTTCCTCCAGTATGTATATCGTCGACGATGGGGATAGAATTGAAATTTGTTGCAGATTCTGCGGTCATGCCCATGTCGGGATTTAGAATCATCGCGGGAGGGAGATTCGGCGTCGAGATTCCGATATGGACACGATTAAAAGCAGAGGCTTTAAGCACATCATTACCGGCTGCTTGATATACCATATTAGCACAATCACTGGAGTCGCATTCTATTACTCGATAAAGAAAATCATCAGTAGTGTCTATTGTTGTCGGTATATCGGAATATAATTCATACACTACAGATAAAAGATTATCACTAGGGTATACTATTGAATCAACAATCCCTAGTTCATCAGTATAATCTCCTCCAGCGCCATCGGTTAATTTTCCATAGTGTGGCCAGGACAAAATTTCGACTGCGAGATAAGTCGCTGGTGTGATGTCGGGGTCATCTCCGAAATCTATATCATAAGCACATTGTTGTTCATTTTCACCAAAATTCATGGTATCAGAATTTAGAATAGGTATGTGATAACCACCACATTCATCATCTATAGCATCCCAATCACTGGCTTCATTATGAAATGTAATGGTCGTGGATGATGTTGCTTCACCATAGTATATCAGTAAATCAACCCAATACTCAAATGACATTGGAGGATTATTCTCTTCAGTTATGTCAAGATGAAGTGTAAGGACGTCATATAGTGGAATATCACCCGCGATGCCAGAGTCACCGGTCATTCCAGACCATGTAATGTCTCCATCTCCAAATGCCCTAAGCCAGTATGCATGCCCAGGTGCCAGAAAACCGGCGTCAGAATATGTACCGGAAAAACCATACAATGACCCTGGTACAACAATATTTCCTGGATCTTCAACATTCGATAGAAAGACCACTTCGGAAGGACCAGAGACTAGGTTCCAACCTGCCATGAGAGTAATGGTGAGTGTTTCAATAAATTCTCCTTCGAAGGTTACTGTTGATCCCTCCACAGGGAAATTTAACCAATAGCCTTTACCTGGTTCAAGAACAGATGAATTTACATAGGTTCCATCAAATTCATACAGTGTGCCGGGGATAGACTCAGGGAAAATAGTAGTGTATAATCCACCGCATGGACCGTCACAGTCATCAACACACGTATCATAACCGTCATAGCCGTAATCAACGCCGGTAACCGAACACGCCCAAGGCACAATATATGGGAGACCCACCAGATGCCAGTTTGATGGAGCGCTCCCTCCTCCGGGGGCGGCTGGATATGTTATTTGAGTCATCATACCTCCAGCACCGTAAGAAGTTGCCTGAAATGCTACAGTATGAGAATCCCCACTCTCAATGCTCTCATTTTCTCCAGGAGACACAGTAAATAGAGTGGTAGAAGTAATCCCATCCTCATCCTGTACAGTCGCGCCTAATGTCATCCACGTGGGATCCCATCCGGATACTGGTACAAGATCTGTAGGGGTATCGGGCGATATTGTTTTGATTTCATGCTCCCAATCAGCAAACTCAGCCACAGTACAAGTATATATAGGATTTTGTTGTCCTTCAGATCCGTCGCCGGTATAGTCACCGATACATTCTCCTGGGAGACAGCTACAAAACGTCGGGAAGTTAGCAAAAAATACAGGTCTATCAATTATACCTCGAACTGTTACTGGGAGGGTTATTTCTTTTATCTGGTTTCCATGAGTAACCACTAAAACAAACGATCCGGCGTCTCCGTAATAATTTTCATATGGTACAATCCGCACATCAGCGGTACCGGCAGCAGTATCCTGTTCAACAACGCTGGCAAATTTGATATAACAACCACCACCACCTTCTGGGTCTAGGCCTGGAGTACAGGAACCACCATTGGGCAGTTTAAAGCTTTCATGAGGAACATCAAAAGAATAAGACCCAGGATTGCATGTCCCCACGTCACCGCTCGCAGATACGATCCAGCTGAAAGTCGTATCTGTGGAATCTTCCCATACTGTAGGGTTATTATCGCCACTGACAGTATCGATTTCATCCCAAACTTGGGAAATCGAAATCTCTAATGTTGAATATGATGATCTGTTCTGACACCATCCGTCGACGATCTCGGCATCACATACCATTATGGTGGCATAAACATACTCAATGCAGCTATCATTATTATGATCTGTATATGCATTCTCAACTGGACTTAGGACAAGCGTAGCAGACTCTCCGGATGGAGTGGACTCGGTTTCGTTTATATATGCATCGAGCATCCCTTCAGGGTTAACGTTCTGTACTTCGAACCGGAGATCATCGTCATCTTGATCAGTGGCAATGATCTCGAGTTCTGTATATGTGTCTTCCGTAATGGTGATTTCCGTAAAGTTATCAACACCATCAAAATTCTCCCAAGGATCATCGGAATCATAAGCAGGATATGTACAGTTAGGACATGTAAAAAACGTCAGCTCGGGAGAATAGGGTGTATTCTGGATGTTTATTCTAACTGATGATGTCTTAGTTCTTCCGAGATTATCTGTCGCTCGTATACGGCATTGATCATCTCCTACCCAATTACTATTGTTTGGCTGTTTATATGTTAATAATACCTGTTCTGACCCGGTACAGATGAATTCTCCTGTTGGATTAGATTGTATCCCCTCGATACAACATTCCACACCCCCCCCGCCTTCGATGTATTCAGCATGTCTGATGGCTGATTCCCAACATATAGTTTGGCCCCCCACCATGTCACCGGAGGTGCCCCCTCCTTCAGGACTTAATATATTCCAAGTAAATGACTGCTCGAAACATTGGGCGCCAGCAGTTAATGGGCTGCCTGGATTTTCAATTGTTATTAGTTTGTCATTATTTTCAGTAGAATTTTCTTGCAGATTTATTGTATAAAATTCTGCACTAAAATTAATATTTTTAAGACACTGCTGAACATAATCAGAACAACAGTCATCTCGATCCATACATAAATTATCACATCCGCAATATTCATTCCCTCCACCAGAAAGATTTCCCGTAAAACTCATTCCCGCGCCTTTGTTTAAATTAAAATTATCAGCGTCTTTGTATATAGTAGACCACTCTAAAGCAGTTTGATCAAGTTGTCCTGGAGATCTAGGGCACAAACCTTCACATGAATCCTGTATCACACACGCGGCGATCTCTGAATCATTAAATGCTTCTCCAAGATATGTTACTCCTTCCCAAACTTCTGTCATCTGCGATTGAGCCCATGGCCATGGACTGCGCAGTCCATTCGCAGGAAGACAATAAGTATCTGGTCTTTCTACTAAAGAATTACATTGATAATTATAATTACAGGCACCATCGCCTGGTAGACAACTCTGATGTCCCCATGGGAAGGGAGAAAGTCTACAGGCATCCCAATAATATTGATGACAGTATCCTGATCTATGACAATATTTACGCAGAGATATGTTCCCCGGGGCATTATCGCAACCTGTCTCAGGATGAGAATAAAAATCACATGGTTCTGCAAGACATGTACAATGACATAATGTTCTAGCATTTCCATCGATATCATATTCCAAAATATGTTCTACAAAAAAAGATTGATTAGAGCCAAAGAGACTACAATTAGTATCAGGATGATCATTAATAGTGTCATAATATGCATGATTCGATCCTATTATCACCGACTCATAACCGTCGTTGGCTGGATATTTAAGAGGATTCTCAGGATGTCCTGGAACGTAACTACAATTGAGATTATCTACAGAACATATACCAGCGTGAGCTTCCCAATATGCATTGCTGTTGGGCCAATTTTCACCTGGAGATGTAGAAGCAAAATCTGTTGGCTCTGGTGGAGGTGACAAGGTACCATCATCATATACACAAATATCAGCTGGTTCATATACGCATACACCACAATAGTTCAATGCAGCATCATCCATACATCCAATGTATTCAGTAATCCCATATTCATCTTCACAAGCACCGCTGCCGGAACAGTGATTGCCATTTAAACAGTCTTCTTCACTTCTGACTTGGGCGCCATATATTCCGCACCAATCATCCACGCAATAATCATTCCCATCATCAAATCGACAACACCAGCTCGTCGGTTGACAGCAACAGTTGATATCGGGTTCACTGCTATCTTCATTACCCTGACCAGAGCCATCACCACTACCTGTTCCACACCAATAGCATCCGCTATATTCACAAACCACTACATTACACCATGCTAGACCGCAATCCGGAGTACCGTTCTGGCCACATTGGCAATCAAAATCAGTCGAGCAACTACAAAGAGCCATTTCACCTTCATACTCGAATGAATCCTCATACACTACCTTATCGTAGTGTTGAGTTTCTTCATTCCATTCTATTACTATTTTATTATATATTTTCATAATTAACCTGTTTCGTCTGTTTTATTTTAAATCGTATTTCCAACTAAACAATCTCGTCTCTTTAACATCATGCAGTACGATGGTTTTATCTGTTATTTTTTTATCGTAAAAATATTCATAACCAAATAATGCCACATCAGGACCTAGAGTTTTAATAATTCTATCAGAAAATAATCTACAACCATTTGCCCAATTAATATCATTATATGTATCAAGACATTCATAAATTATTCTTGAATGGGGAGCTGAACCATATACAGTACAGTCAATTAAAGTATGATTGTTTTGACTTTCTTTTACTCCTGAAAAAAATGTATGCGTTGGTGACAAACTATCTCTTATAATGTTAAATGATTGTATTGGTCGAGCGTCAACATCACAATATATCCCACCATATTTTTTTAAAAGTAATAATCTGACTCTATCACATATATGAGCCCATTTATAAAGTTCGGGATCAGTAAGATAGTTTTGTAAAAATTTATCATCTTTGTACAGATCAAAAACTTCATTACCCCAAAGTTTATATTCGTAATCAGGATTAATCTTTGACATAGACTCTGTAAATCGTTTGCAATGATCGGGTATGGGCTTATCTCCCACCCAAAGTTGATGTATAATTTTAGGTATTGTTATTATTCCAAGCATATCCATATAGCTATAGTACGGATCCTTATAAGTTTTGTTATAAATCTTCATAATCGTCTTCTATGGTTGAAATCCTCTAGCTCTCATGAGATCAGATCGTGAAATGATCTCGACTTTACACTGTGCACCTAATCCTGAATATGGTGTGTAGTAGCCAGAATCATTTATATTTCCTCTCCAGAAATCTGGATCGTTTATATACGTTGATCCTAAACCTTCTTCAACTAATGATTCTTCAAAAGTTGGATTATACGTCGCTACGATGTAATACCATTCTGAAAAATCTATCGGTATACGGGTGTAGTTGAATGGCGATACACCCTCTGTGAAATCATCAAGTTTATCTTTTGTATCTAATTCTCTAGTATCAATTCTATCCTTCCATGCATTTCCTACATGTGAATCCCTTACAGCGTTGGCGCCATCTTTAACGACTAATCTAACGAATCTCTCGACATCTTCTGAAAGAAAAAATCCATTGCTATTAAAAGTAGACGCATCAGAAAAATGGGTCACACCATCAGAAGTACCAGCATAACTCTCTTTCTCAACAATAAATGTCTCGAGTGCGAATCCCATCGGATCATTATTTCTCAACGGATTACCGAAGTTAAATAGCGTTCCGGAATTGACTTTATCTAAAAATCTCACCCACATCGCAATGGTGAAACCAGTTGATTGCCAAGTAGGATTATTTGGTGTACCTAATCCCATATCGTTCGATTCTTCATTCCGAATAATGATAGCTTGATTCAATCCCCTGATCTTCAGATATCCAGCAGATCGTGAAGTATATTCTGGTCTGCCTTCTTCGAGATCAAATACAGTTTCTTGTTGAAGAAAATAGTGGTCATTTAAATTAGTGCGTAGCCATTCTAAACTTCTATTTTCATTATTAGAATCTGTACTGTCTTGCAACCACGTGATGTATCGATTCTCTATATCTTCAGGTGGCGCATTCGATATGTCATATAAACCAGAATACACTGCTGCTTTCTCTTCGTCGAAATAATCAGTCTGATTATCAGGAGGGGAAGAAGTATCGATTAACGGAGCAACTGTCTCCTCTGTTGTTAAATCAGCTCTCGGTGGTTTCAATTCATTATATTCACGAAAAAATCTATTTATTCTTTGTTGCTGAGTCAAACTCGCTGGAGCGAGTTCAAAAATATTTGTATCGAGAATTTGTGTTACTTTAGATGTATTTATTGGAGCGTACGTTTGATTAAAATCAATAAATTGACCTAAATTATTTTGAAAAAATATATTCATAAGATCATTACTAAATGAAATGATATCTCCATCTACTACTAATCTTATAAGATCATGATACCCCTGATCCATTCCCGGGCCGATATTTACTGGGGTTGTGCTAATGGATAATTCAATGGCACTTAAATCTAAATCAGGTCCATTATAAGTTTCATAAATAAAATCAAGCAATCCAATATCTTCTTCATTAGCCTTCACATCACTGCGATACAGCACAAGTCTTTCATCTTCCGAACGTCGAGATGCTCCAGCTTGTTGTATATGGCCATTTCTCACAACGCGTTGGAAATACGATATATCGATCGGTTCACCACCAATTTCATGATCCTGAAATTCATCAAAATGTTCGATAAGTAATTCCGTTATCCTATCGGCGATTTGTTCTCTTGTTGCCATTACGATTCCTTAAGATCTAATTTTGAATTCAAAACCATCATCATAAATTGTTTCTTGCCCGTCAGCATATTTTAGTTTATACATAATTTTATAAGCTCTATTAGGATGAAACCCATTCATCCATTGGATAAAATAATTACTAGTCGAATCACAACTCATCGATGTATAAGCGCTAAACGGAATAATAGTTTCACCTGTCGCCACATCAGCGATAGAATAAGAACTACTTCCCTCAGCTATATATGATCCTGTAATGGTCTGCGCAGATCTTGAAAAGGATTTTTGCACATAACGTTCACGTGGCATTACTCTAAACTTAACCCTTTCGGTTTCTTTATAACTTTCTCTAAGATATTTCATATAAAGTATATTATCAGTTAATCCACTCATTGATATGGGTAAAAGACTACCGGTAGCAGATCCAGTAATTATAACATGATCATCCCATCTTACTTCTAATTTTGGAGAATAAATTGTATTTGTCTGTGTAGAGAAAAATTTTAATTGACCGAATGTAATATCATTAGTTTCTTGACTTCCAGAAAATCTTACCAATACCCCTTCATTCGATCCACTTAATAGCCAATAATTAACAATTCCTGTTATGTCCATTTCTACATCAGGTGATTCAGATGAAAATGATTGAGATGCATTCCAACTTCCTGTATTGACAGCGCCGCCCTGAAGTTGTATATCCATGCCTTTCTCTGATTTGCTCCATGTTACCTCAGTCGAGCCAGGATAATAATATCTATTATCCCAACTAACGCCATTTGTAACTTTTGGATTATCGCCAAATTTTCCTACTCCCTCATCCCAAGATTGAGATAATGCAAAAGCTGCTAATTTATAATCAAGTGTTAAATCTTGGATTCCCTCTGCTTCATATAATCTTAAATAAAATTTTGGATCTACAATATCGCCATCTACAATTGATTGTGATAATGATGTAAACTCGCTTCCCTTAAATGAAATTAAAGCTCTTGTTTGATAATCAAATGATTTATTCCAAAATTCCTTTTTAACTTCAAGAATTTCATCTTGTCCAAAATTTTGGTCTCGATAAGACTCACCATCAATATGACTCGACCCGCTCGATATCCAGGCATCCTTTGTTGCGTAAATAAAATAATGCATTACAGTACTACTCCCTTTATATTTGTTTTTGGATTTTTTAATTCAAATATTGATGGTGTGACGGATGGTAAAACAATACCCCCCTGCTCAGCTGATGAAAAATCAAATTTATATCCATAGCCATCAGTTCCATAAGTACTGTCCCAATCTGAAATCCCAGGATTCCATTCCGTTAACCATAGCTTAGGATCGAATGCACCTACTCCGGTCGATAAATCTTTCCAATTATTATCCTGAGTTAAACATACATAATCTACAGATCTCACTCCATCGATTCCCATTAATTCATATTCGAGTTCACTAATGTGAATCGGTTGTCTAAATTGCATTTTATCAATACTGAAATAATCTATTATCCTTTCAATACATCTCAATTTCACTTCTTGTTTATTTGCATGCTTGTGTCCATATACTTTAAACAGTACGCCGAAATTAATAACATAGCCAGGATTGATTACAATTTCATCTGTCAATATTCTAAATTCAGATAAATATCTTTTTAAATTTCTAAAAATGAGATGATTTGGATCAGTAATTCTAACTAAATTTTTAACATTATTATATGACAATGCCCATGCTGTTATACCGCCGAGTTGAGATTCAGTAAGATTCGTCATGTCAACTGTATTTCTTAAATCATGAATTGATTCAAGAATATCATTTAAATCTGCTGCTGTTCCGGGTTCAATCTCAGATAAAATATTTTCGTCAAAAATGCCACCGTCTGGCCATGTCCAATTTTCATCAAAAAATTCTCCAGCTTCATTGATGACATTAGCAATATCTTGATTCAAAGTCGACGGGAGAGATGTTCTCTCCACATACACTTTAGCAAGATTACCGAACTTAGCTGGCATAGCCATAATTCTAGCTTCATAATCTTGTTTCGTCACACATCTATTCTGTGATGCAAAGTTTGCCCGGGCACGATGCCGTATTTCATCAATCGTTTCTTGATCAGAACCTCCACGGGCTGGGCTAGCATTCGTTACTGTAACGTCTGTATAAGCAGTATCGAAAGTTGTTAAGTCGCCAGACGAAACATTTGCATCGATGCCTCCTCCAACCCTATACGTTACTGTCAATGTGGTGTGCATGGGAGTTTCACCTAACGGGGAATAATCATCACCGAAATGAGGATCAATTGCCGTGGTTAAACCATCAGAAGAAATAACTCCGGGAATAGAAATACCGACTTGTTCTGTTTGTAAATATTCCGCATCAAGACTCTGGCCAGATCTCATAATGCCATTTCCAAATATAAGTGAGGTCGTATTATCATCATTCGTTTCAACAATAAATCGTTTATTTGTTTTAATAAACTCTAATGTATACGGCACGGCTATAAGTGGATCTAAAACATAGCCTGCCTCATCTTCATATGCATCTTCACCTGTTCGAAGTGATTCAATCGAAACTTTATCTTGAGCCAAATAATCTACTTCGTGCCATTGATTACTATTAGTATCTCGCACATTCACTATATTAACAACATTAGTTTCAGATAATTTTAACTCTAAAAATTTAGCCGGGGTACCTATATTAAATGTTTTAGTTTTTGATTCACCTGATATTGCTCTAGCAGTTCTTTCCAATTTCCACGACGTCGTTTCACCTATATCATTTTGATCAGATCTAATAGGATCCGGATCATTAGCACCACTCACTTGAAAATCAATAATATCTAACGTTTCAAATATAATATCAGAATCAGTAGCCGACTTGATTTTTGTATTTGCGGGAATCGTTGTAGTTGATAATGCACCATAATCTGGTCCTATACCTCCTTCAATACTATCAACCGTTTCAGTAAATACCAAATCAACATAAGCTGGTATGATAGGTTTTACTCTATATCCTAACATTCTCGCAATATTATTTATATTTTGCCTTTCTTCTGCTAATGGTAATAGCATTTCTCGATATTGTTGATCAATATAAAAAGACAATACGTCACCTACATATGCTGACATTTCAATCATCATCATCCCTGGAGATGTTTCATTAAAATCTTTATATGTAGTTGGAAAATATGATTTCGCATATTCGATTAAATTATTTTTTAAACTAGCGAAATCTTTATTCAGATAATTAATATTTGTTTCTTTGAAATTTTTATCACTATAAGGCACTTGTCTCTCCTATTTCGACTTCGACTGATTCTAATGTATTGGGATCACGCATTATATTAAACAAGATAGATATTGTCAATTTATTTTTTCCAATTGCGGATAATTCATCCATGCTGACATCTATTTCTCTTATTTCTACAAATGGTAACCAGCGTTTAAACGTATCGATTATTTCATTCTGCACACCAATCACAGTATCTTCTGTAAATTGTTCAAATAAAAATCTTCTCAATCCAGTACCTAAATTGGGTTGCATTAATCTTTCACCTTTATGTGTATTCAATAACATCTTAATATTATTTTTCACCGCCTTGATCGTAGTACTAGTGCTAGTAAAATATCCTTCGACACTATCAGATTTTCTAAATGGATAGTCGATCCCGATAAAAATATTGCTATTTCGATCTTCGATAAATGGTTTTTTAGTTGTGTCGCGAATTGCCATTATGTTGGTTTATATAAAGCTTTTTTAGTAGTTGGTTTTAATTTTACTTTCGAATAAGTATTCCACTCACCTGTCGTTGTATCAGACGCGCCGGCAGGGCCTGCTACTGTCATAGCTGGTGAACCGATATACGCATGTCCAAATGAATACATTGCACCTTTTGATAACACAAAAGGCAATGAACTTTGTGCGGCTGGTGAACCGGCCGTAGATATCGCTCCAGGAGCCATTGCCATTATTTTTTCCATTTCCGCAACAGCTTTCATCTCTATAATTGTAAATGTTTGCTTCGTTACCCATTCATGAATTGCTGTGGCGATATCTTTGGCTAGTCGTTTTATATTACCGTCATCATCTGTTTCATCTAATATAGTCCTGCCTTCATCTGTTCTATATCTAAACTGATTCCCTACGGACGATCCAGCAAATGCATCATAAAGATCTTGTTCTAATGATGCCATATCTATGCTCCTCCTTTCTTATCAATATGTTTCATTAAATCACTATAATCTCTCGTGAGTGCTTTTGTGATATGTTCCGGAACAGCATCGCGACTTTTCACGCCAGCATTGACGAGCATTTCATCATCCATTACATTTGGTGTTGCATTCGTGCTTCCGTTCATCATTCCACCATAACTTTTATTTAAAATCGAACGCATCGAATCTGTCGTGAAAGTCTCACCTCCCATCGTTTCCCACTCTTCAGATGAATGCGCGGTTTCATTTAACAATTCATTCAATACTTTATTTTTCGTATAATTAATTCCGCCATTTTTAGTTTTTTTCTTTGGTTGTGAAATACTTTGTTTTCTTTTATTCATTTTTGATTCTTTAAGAAAACTACGCAATTCAATTCTAACTTCTTCTCTCACTATTTCTCGTATGAGCACTTTTAATTCAGATTTTTTCATTCTCCTTCCTCCTCTGTTATAACATTTTTATCTTCTTGGTTATCTTCGATGAAATGATGAATACTAACTATATCATTTACATCTTTTGTCAAATATTCTTTTAATTCTCGTAATTTTGTTCTCTGGCTACCTGGTAAGCCACCAATTCCATCATCAGGGTGGTATCCTAATGGTGTTGGTGCACCATGCTGATGAGAATTTGATTGTATAAGTACTTCTGTAAGAGCTTCTAACCATTCACGTAAATTTTCACCTAATATCATCCCTTGCCTGACATCTTCTTCATGTACTATTTTTAATCCTGATCTATAATCCTTTGCTTGTTTACCAAAAAATATTTCAGATGATTCAACTATCATTTCCTTTTCAGTTGATATCGTCAATGTATTACTAGCACCCAAATGAATATTACTAAATGATGATAAGAACAAACTATCTTTTCTTGAATTAATAACAACCCGATCGGAATTTAAAAATATATGTGATCCCAATACATTTGGATCTTCTTTTGTACTAGATATTTCATTGCTGTACTGGTAGATAATTTTATCTGCATCTATATCTTGATTAACATGAGAAACTAAATCTGACATTAATCTTTTTCTTTTTGTTCCTTCTACTACTTTATCAGATCCTAAAACGAATGGTGATTCAACTATCTCATCTTCTTTTATTTCTTTATCAGCAGGAAAATGTTGATGCACCGATCCTATAGCGAACATTCCCATAACACTACCATCAAACGTACTTTCAGTCTCTTGGCCTGGAGGTCTTTTATTCGAAATAACGATATAAGGATTAACATGACGACTACCTATTCGAATACTATTGCCATGGCGACCTTCAAAAACTAAATCTCCATGTATATCATGATAAGATATTTTATCTCCAGTAGGATTATCAAGCTGTTCATTATACATTTTCTGCAATCGTGAAAAGGATGGTTCTATAACAAAATTTTTCGATAAACCAGTTTTATCTCGATCGCTGGGTGGTTGACGTTTAATATCATCTGGCCATGCATCTTTCGAAGCAAAATTTAAATGATCAATATTCCAAGTTGGACTATTAGCCGTATTAAGGGGACCTAAATAATACTGCACTCCGCCCATAGTACATAGCAAAACAGGATCGCCAGCTACTGGAATATCTGCCATTCCTCTCATTAATGGGTAGTATCTATCTGTATCGTCAGATGAAGAACTCCCTCTTAGTTTCGTACCAAAATGCTGTTTAGCTAGAATACTATTTATCTGTCTACGAGTATTTTTCTTCTTGTCATACGCCCCTGATTCAGTACTCGTTACAACATGCGTAACAATACCAGGTATAAACTGCACATATGATGTTTCAGCAGTAGATGCCCCGAATAATTTCTGCATCGTACTGAACTTGCCGCTACCAAATCTTGCAAAGTCTATAAATGACGAACCCATATTAATTACCTAAAAATGATTTTTTTTTTGTTTCTACATTAGTAATTTTATCTAAATTCTGCTGGGCTTCGGTTGCAGTATCTTCTAATGCTCTGATCAATTCTTCTTTTTCATCATCAGTTAATGTAAAACTATCTGCATCTGTTTCGCCCGTCGATTTAGTAATTATTCTTTGCAATACACTTGCTAACTTTACAAGATGTTCATCGTTCTTTATTGACACATCCATTATTTCTTTTATGATCGGTGCAATCAACACAGCATCATCTATTGTTCTGACAAAAGTATGGATCTCCATCACAAGAGAATTTAATTGTTTCTCCTTACTCTTAACGTTATCGTATATATCTTTTGTTAAATCTTGAAATGTTTTACCATCAAAGATTTCTGAGTTATCGGTCATAACAGTTCCTTTTAATAAATCGATTAAGACTACTTCATATATAAATATAAGTTTTTAGAAAAATGTCTGGGTATAAAAAAAGGTGATTATTGAATCACCTTTTTTTTTACATTATGTTTCTGTTTATATCATTTTAAAAAATATTTATTTTTGAAAGTCGGATAATTTATTGAACCTCTTTCAAAAAATTCATTTGCGAGACGTTTATAATGTCGTTTCATCACATTAATAATTTTCGTTATATACATAGTATTAACACCAGTCATTTCTCTAATCAAGAGATATAGACTCTTTTTATTAAAATTATCAATTTCATTTCTATTCGATACTAATTCAATAATTGAATATGCAATATCAATATCTCGTTTCTTTTTGAAGATATGAGAAATATTGTTATCGAAATACTTTACTACTTCATCTATAAATTCATTCGTAATTATTTCTGAGCTGTCATTAGATCGAGATAATTCTCTCAACTCTTTAATCGTATTAGTAGCATCTAAGTCTTTATGTATTTTTAACTTTTTATAATTTCCATTATTAACTAATATTAAATAATTTTTAGCAACAACAGAAAAATAACTAAAAGCCTTAAAGCCCTTTGATGCATCATATTTGTGCATATTCAAAACTAAAAATGAAACTACCTCTTGTTTCACATCATTAAACCCAGCATCGAAATATGAAAATTTAAATGTGTTGATAATATTTTCAACCAATTTATCAAATGCATAAGCGATTCTATCAGAATAAAGTTTATTCCTAATAATAGGATTTTCTTCACTATTGTACTGCACTATAGCATCTTGAACATCTTGGTCAAAATACATTCTTTTATTTTTTTTCTTTATTTTTTTTGCCACTAGTTTCCTCTTCTAATTCAAATATATTGTTAAGTAATGTTTGTAATTCTTTTAATTGATCGAAAAAAAATCCAGTTTCATCATCAGCTGTATAATGGCCTGATGAATCAACCGTTTTCATCTTTTCAGTAGAATATTCAATTATTTGTTGGAACTGAATAATAAAATTTTCATATTGATTAATTCTTCTTAATGATAAAAAAAACAAATAACTGATAAAACATGTTATTATAATTATAATAGATAATATTATTTCTACTATCATTATCTTTCTTTAATTGAACAAATCATCAAATTGTTTTTTTAAATCTCGAAGCTGACTTGCATCCTTATCATTTGTTTTCTTTTTCTTAAACGATTTATTTACTTCAGCTAATCCATCTTCACCTATTTCAATTGATTGTTGATAGTGCTGCTTTTCAGCAATAGTACTCATCCAATCTGCAAAATGAACAATATAATGTAAAATATTTCTATTAACATCTGGTCTCTTGTAAAGGGCTTGATTACCTTGATCAAACATTCCATCACTGAGTTTAATCGCTTTCCACACTTCAGGATTTATTTTTATATCGAAATGTTGCAATAACCACAAAGCTCTATCAGTAACACTCAACGGCTCGAGCTTATCGTTAAACGTATACCATTCACTTAATTTTTTTCTTCGCCATTCATCTGTCTGAGTAATATAATAAGGATTTTCTAAATCACCTAATTTTCCTAAATCATGAAACATAGCAGCAAGAACAATATCAGAATCAGTAGTGATTACTTCTACATCTAATTTTTCAAATTGTTTTTTAATATCTAAAGCAGCTTTTGTCACTCTCACTACGTGATCTAAATAACCACCAACAAAACAATTATGATGGTGTGGTCGACTTGATGCTGGAGCATCGATCATTCGATCTTCAAAATGTCTATATAGTTTTAATATATTTTCTTTTTGTTTGTCTTCGAAATGATGTTCTACAAATTCCATTAAGATATTCCATCTTTCTAAAATTTGTTCTGAATTGAGATTCATATAACTTCCTTTACTTGTTTTTAAATCGTTTTAATATACTAAATAAACTATTACAAAGCAACAGGTTTTTTTATTTTTTTTAAACTTCTAGCGATCTTCTAAACCAGCCGAAATAAAACTTTTCTAAATCGGGTTTGCGTGTAACTAAATCGGCATAGTATTTAACTCTATATGCTCTAACCCTATCTATCTCTAAACCTTTCATAGCCTCTATAGTTACTGGACCCATTCCGCCATCTACTTTCAAACCAGCACCCTTAGCATTAGCAGCTCGTTGCATAATCCTTACTGCTCTACCTCTTCCTTGATTTACACACATATCGAAATAGATATGTCTTAAATATTCAGGTAAACTTTCCACTTTATTCTTATCCCAATATTCTGATTTGTATATTTCCTTCGCACCCTCTTTAGTCAAATTAGCAATATCCACATCCGGGTGTGATCTCTTCGCTATCCCGAAATTAGTCTCACCGCCCGGATCATCAGGATCATTGACATACCCACCTTCATGTTCTAATACTATTTCAATTATCTCATCAAACGATTTGTATCTCATTTTTTTACTTATCCTTTTTCTTAACGCCTCTAAACCAGAAATCAATAACTTTACCAAAGCTAGCAATGAAACTCCCCAATATAATGTTTAATAAATCTCTATGTGTGTCACCTAATGTTAATACTGGATGGAACAATAAATACAATACCCAGAATAGACCGAAGAACATTCCTGCTGTTATGACAAATTGCATCCAATCTGGAAGGCCGTCGCCACCGTTTACATTGTCTGGTCCAGTTGGGATATTTCCGTCTAATACTTTTTTTATCTTTTCCATCATTTCGTTACCTTCTTGACTTTTTCAATTG
>Ga0080013_1003176_pt1 | contig 17793 bp, 7 predicted proteins | sample ETNvirenome_6_85_FD_69236 | JGI IMG/M metagenome (GOLD analysis project Ga0080013, IMG submission 69236) | Marine viral communities from the Pacific Ocean - ETNP_6_85 (SPADES assembly) (version 2) | ecosystem: Environmental > Aquatic > Marine > Oceanic | place: Pacific Ocean | collected 2013-06-19 | reverse complement strand
GAACTCATTTTAGCGGTCTTACCACTCCACCTGGAGGAAGTGCAGATACTTATGATACATGGCATGCTGTAAATGCTGAAATAGCTGCTCCTACTGTAGGAATAGCTGGGCCTTTATATGGTGAAGGAGATGCTGCTGGCACCACTAATTTACAAGATGCAGATTTTTTTCTTTCTTCTTGGGATACTCAATTAGATGCTGGTTCACATATAGCTGTGAATAGTGTTGAGCATAAATCACTAGCTATTAGTGCACGTGTAGATGCTAGTAATGTAACTACTGGAGCAGCTACTGATTGGAATACAGATACATTTGCTATCTATCCAGCGGCTGGGACTGGTTTTAATATAGATGTTCCATTGATTGGTACTGGTTCAGGTGCATCTATCCCTACTGGAATTTATGAATTTGGGTCAACTTTTATATATGATGCTGAACCTGGAGATCCATCTGGCAAGGATCAAGAATCTATAATATTTGTTATGGCAGGAGAGTCATCCATAACATTAGGACAAAAATGGAGTGGTCTGGCAGTTTTTGCAACATCTCCTTATGATGCTAGAATTACAGGTGGAAGAATATATACAAGAATATTAAATTCTGGAAATGAATGGCAAATGATACGTGAAATAAGTTTAAAGAATGGTATAAGAAAAGATACTTCATCAGAATTTACTGGATATGGTAATTGGGTTACTCTTGACGATACTAATGATGCTACGTCAGTACATTTATATAATGCTCAAACCCAAACCTCCTTACTACCTATTACCTATAGTCTTAATGCTGGTATATCTCAAGATGCTTCTTCTAATACAGCTAAATATAAAACTGCAGTTGTAGCTAATAGAATAGCCTATGTAGGTAATGTTCAATATGATGGTACTATTTATGGAGATGCTGTATTTAAGTCTCCTGTTAATAAGTTTGATGTATTTAGTATTGATAGAAGACTTGAAACATCTGTTAATGATGGAGCTAGTATAGTAAAGCTTGAAGCTTATGCAGATAGACTATTAATATTTAAACAAAATAAAATGGAACTTCTAAATATTTCTCAAGAGGTAGAATTTGTAGAAGATACATTTATGCATAAGGGAGTATCACATCCAGCAGCTACCTGTAAGACTGATTTTGGTATAGCATGGGTTAATAGGCGGGGATGTTATTTGTATGATGGGCAGAAAGTAACTAACTTGCTTGAAAAAGGTGGTAGACAAATAATAAAAGAAAGTGATTGGGATAGCTTTACAACTGATAATTCTATTATTGGATATGTTCCTAAGAAAAGACAATTAATAGTTTTAAAAGATTGTACTGCATCAAGTGATGGCGATATTTATCTTTTTGATATGGTAACACAAAGTTGGGTAAAGGGTCTTAGTAAATTTACAGATGACAAAATTCAAACAAACTTTGTTACAGATTGGAATGGTGATTTGGTATGTGCTCATACTAGCGGTACAGGTACTGTAGTTAAGTGGGATGATATTGCAGATACTAGTACACATATGAGTATGAGAACTAAAGATATAGATTTTGGACAGCCTGGACAGTTAAAGAATATCTATAAAGTATATTTATCATATAAGGGAGATGCTACAGATGTAATGGTGCATTATGGTAAGGATGGTTTTCCTCCTGCTTTAACTTTCAATAGTATTACAAGTGGTGCTGATGGATCTAGTACTGGAAGTGGTACTGCTGCTAAATCTATTCCATATGATGCAGGAACTGCTGATTGGCTAAAAGCTGAGTTAAAACCTAGTGCATCTATTAGTAATATTAATAGTTTTAGATTACAGTTAAGTGGGGATGGTTCTAATCCTATTGCAGCAGATTTTGAGATTAATGATATAACTATAGTTTATAGGTTGAAAGGACAGAGATAATGGGAATGACAAGACAGGAAAGAATAACTTTACATAAGAAACAGGAAAGATTGCAAGTAAGATCTGGAGTGCCTAGAGTTGCTGATTTAAATGAAGGAGTTCCAGCATTGAGATCTACGGCTGAGGGTGTGGTAGAATATGTACGACACAATGGTGTGTTGTATAAAAATGTATTAGAAAAAGGATAAGATTATGGGATATGGTAGAGCATTATTAATGAGAGATGTAAAGGCAGAGGAAGAAGTATTTCAAAAAAAAGCTAGAAAGAAAGGCTTATGGGGATCTATTGGCAGAACTATTGGTAGTTTAGGAGCAATGGCTATAACTGGAGGTATGGTAAATCCATTAACAGTCGGGCTTATTTCTGGAGGTGCTAGTTTTCTAGGTGGAGCTGCTGGAGCTAAATTATCTAAAACTGGAGATCTAAGCAAAGGTAGATTCTTCAAGTCAGATAGAGAGAAAGTACAAGAAGAATTAGGAGCATTTGGTACTCAAAATATAACTGCTTCTCTTAAATCCGGGGTTCAAGCTGGTTTAGGACAGGCTGCTAAACTCTACAAAGCAGGTTCTAGAGCACAAGAAGGCGGTAAATCTGCCGCAGAAGTGTCAAAGATTAGAAAGGGTGTAGGTTTTAAAGAAGGTTTTGGAGATAGTTTTGTAGGTAAGCATGGAGGGACAGATCTTCTGCATAAATTTAAGCAGGGAAAGGCAGATCTATTATATGGCGGAGATAAAACTGCAGCTTCTAAAGAAATAGCTGAAGGTTTAAAGAGTTATAAGTTTGGCTCAGGAGTAGAAGGAAGGGCAGAGCCTTGGCAAGAATCTTTATTTAGTGGTGTAGATCCTAATCCTAGTTCAATCCTTCAAGATAAGGAAGTGGTTCAAGGAATACATGATGGATGGCAACCGAAACAAACTATGGGTTCAGGGTCAAACAGAGGATTTTCATTTGGGAATACATCACAAAATAGCTCATCCAATAAAAGGTGGTGGTAATTTTTAAGCATAGATATAAAATTTATTTGGGAGTAAATAATGGCTGGATATAGCAAAGGTATAGTAGATACACGTAAACTCAACAAGGATAGTAAAGCCAAGCTAGGTCGTAGAGGTGATACTAAGATACGTGAGGTAGATGGTAGAGAATCTCATGTTAATGCTTTAGAAGCTTATCTTATTGATGTTAATGGTAAGGCAGGGGAAGAGTATGCTAAAAGAGTTGGTGCTGGTACTATTAATCCTCTTACTGGTATGCCTGAATATCGTAGGAGAAGGGGATCTGGAACAGGTTACATAGAGCCAGATGACCCCTACAGTTATGAAAGTTTAAGTGATGTAACATCCGGACAATTAAAAGCATTTGATAAAACTCTTGGAGCTGGGGATGTAAAATATTTTGAAGATATCTTTTCTGATAAGCCTTTTGGTTTTCTTGAAGATCAACAAACTCTGACTATTGACAGAGCAGGTGAGACAATGGGATTTACAGAAAGAGGATTAGAAAGTGCTTATGGAACTACTATGGGTGAATTGGGTAGTCAAGAAAAATCTCTCGAACTTAAAAGAGAGGATCTCGGACTTCAAAAAAGGGGTTTTGATATTCAAGAAGAAGGTCTTACGGCCCAACAAACAGCTCTTGGTAGAACTACAGGACGTGGATATGCTGCGGCTACTGGGGCTGCAGCTACAGCAGCTTCAAGATCAGGTTTGGCTACTAGTGGAACTATAACTTCAGGATTGGAAACACAAAAAAAAGAATTATTTCAAGATTATACAGCAGGTGTTAAAGATATTGGACGACAGAGAGCTGGTATTCAAATAGGAAGAGAAGGTATTGATATAGCAGGGAGAGGCATTGATATAGGTATGGGAGATATTGAGCGACAAAGAGGAACTGCATTAGAAACATTAACTTTAGGTAAAGATGTTGCAGGTGCTGATTATGACTATAGTGTAGCTGGAGCAGGTCTAGACTTTGCAAAAGGTACATATACTGAGCAGCAAAGACAGCTGGATGAGTATTGGGAAATGATTGGATTACGCCAAGCAGTTGGATAAAATTAATATTTATAGAAGGAAATAATTATGGCAATAACAGTAGAAAGAAGTGCAATAGCAGATTTCTTGGATGAACTTCCCAGTTTGTTAATGCAATATAAGCAGATGCAATGGGCTCAAGAAGAGAGATCTTTAGAGAGAGAGGAGCGTAAAGCTGCTACTGCTCAACAAATACTTATAAAGGAGTATTACGATAAAAAGGCTGAAGTAAGAACGACTGAAAAGGTATTTGATCAATTTGATAATCTAAGTCCTTCAGATGTATCTTCAAGTGGTGGTAGTGCTGAACTTCTTTCTATTGTAGATAAACAAAACAATATAGATATGGATGCTATTACTCAGAATCTCAATGCTTTAGGCACTTATCAATCTGAATTAGAATCTAGCCTTGGAGAGTTAAGAGGTCAAGCTCAAACTTTACAAGAAATGCAGTTAGATTATGCAGGCCCTGAAGGAGTATTAGAACAGGATGAATATGAAGAATTTAGAAAGCATGCTTTAACAGCAATGGATGAGGGTGGTCTTGGATGGACTACTACAGCAGGTGCAGATGTAGGATTTTATAAGACTGATGTTACTACTAGACAAATTGCTGCTAGAAATCAAGCAAAGGATATGAAAGCAGATTTAGAAGGGGATGCTGCTGGGCAGTATGCAATATTACAGGGAGTCTTTACAGCCACTGAAGATTATGATGCTGATGACATGATGGATGCTCTTACTTATGTTGATGCAGCTGGAAATGAGATAGAGCCTAGTGAAGAAGTAATAGGAGCTATCCAGAGGTTGGCAGGTCAAAGTCTTACTTATGATAATTTTATGGATAATTTAGCTGCCTTCCCATCAGAAGGAGGTGGAGACTATATTAGAGCAGAATTGATGATGAATCCTCAAATTAATCTAGTATATAATGATCTTCAAAAAAACTATAAAGCTATTAATGTTTTAGATAATAAGCTTGCTGGCATAAATGATGCACCTATTGAGACAAATCTAAACATTTTTATAGATGAAATTTCAAATGTGACCAATCCAAAAGTACTCTTTGGACTTTATGATGAAGCTATAAAGGGTCAGGATATAGATTTTGAAAATGATCCATTTTTTGATGCAGTAGAAGCACAGCTTGGTGTAATAGATGCAAGTGATGCATATTTAAAGTATAAAGGTTTTGGTGATGAACCTATTGAAGAGCTGGACAGTGAACTTGAGACTTCGATAGATAATTTAAGAGATAAACAAACTGCTTTATGGGAAGCTGGATTACATTACACTCCTATATATGATGAAATTAGCGATAGCTTAACAGTTTTAAGTAGAGAATTGCGTGATAAGGAAAATTATGCAGATTATGTTAGAGAGATGGAGAGAAAAGCATCACAAGGAGTAATGTCTGAAGAGGAATTATCCGAGCTTTCTTCTCTTGTTGGTATAAGTGTAGATGATTTAAAAGGAATGATGGAGGAAAGACGTCAAGAACAAATAGTTAGAGGACGCTCTCCTCGTAGTGCTTTCTATGAAAGGGGATTACAAAAATAATGCCATTACCAAAAGAATATTATGATATACTAAAGTCGGGGGATAAACCTCTCAATACTCCTATACAAGGATCCTCATTATATCCAAGTATAATGCCAGAAAGACAAGAAGATCCTAGTAGTGCATGGGGTAGTATTGGAGATTTTTTATGGAGTGCTGGTACAGGTTTTACTTCAGGTATGTCTTGGGGTGTCACTGATTTAATGGGTGTTACTGGTCAGGAACCTTGGGAGCAAATGACTGGTGGTGAAAAGGCTGGTTGGATATTAGGTGAAGGTGCTTCATTATTTGCTCCTTGGGGCCCATTTGGTCTTATGGCTAAAGGATCTAAGGCTGTAGCTAAAGGATTAGGTAATAAATTTGTACGTGAAGCTGCAGAAAGTGCAGTTGGCAAGGGAACAGTTGCACTTACTAAAGAACAGGGAGTAGCTGTAGCTAAGGCTGCAGGAAAAGGTGTTGATTTCTCTGATGATATAATACAAGGTCTTAATAAGGTTGCTCAGGATGATATAGGAATTACTTGGATTAAGAATCTTAGTGCTACTGGTAAGACTGCTAGAGATGCTAGCAATATGTTAACCAATAGTAGTACTAGAGCTGTAATGAAAGCATTTGATGATGCTGGTGTAGATATAGCTGGAGATCAAGCTGAAAGAATAGCTGGTGATTTTGTAGAGAGCTTAGGAAAAGGTACTTATGTAAATGATGTAGCTGAATGGGTAGCTCGTAAATTTGGTGGACAATTACCTGGAAAAACAAGAGAAGTTCTTTCTAAATATCTAGGTATGGCAGCACAGGATGCCTATATGATGGGTACACATGGATTAATATCTGGTAAGATTAAAGCTCTTGCTAATGGTGAAGAGTTTAATGTAGGTGAATCTCTTAGCCATGCTGCAATAATGTCTTTAGGATTTCCACTTATTAGAGCTATTCCAAATATCGGTGGACTGGGTAAAGGTGGAATGGTCAGTGCTTCTCAGGGTATCAAATCTTATATGAATGTATTTAAAAAGACTAATTATCAAGCTATAAGAGATGCTCATGGAGATGAAGTAACCAAAAATATGGCAAGGATTATGTTAAAAGGATCTAAGAAAGATCTTCTTAATACTACTGATTTATATAACTCAAGCTTTACCGTTGGTAAACATAAATTCATAAATGGTTCTGAGATATTAGAAAAGCTGGATGATATGAAGGGTGCAGATGTAGTCACTCTTCTTAATAAGATGAATAAAAGTGTTAATAAATCAATGCTTAAAAGGTGGGGGCCAGAATTTATTAAGGATGCAGTTGGTTCCTCTGGTAGGATGGCAGCAGGTATTACTATTATGAATCCATGGATATTAGAAAAGAATGCTTGGAAGGGTATGGAAGGCCCTGAACTAGCATCACATTTATTTATTTCTGCTCTTATGACTAAAGGAAGAGGGGCTTGGGGTCACAAAGAACAGCGTGCATATCTTGCAGATTTTACAAAAGAACATGAAGCATTAAATATTCTAGGAGCTAATGTTAAGAATGTTCAGGATAGAATTATGTTCCATGATGGTGCCAATGTATGGGAAGGAATGGGTGCTGCTATTAGTACGCATGAAGTTGGACAAGAGATTGTAAAGGTCTTTGATGAAGCTTTAAAAGATGCTCCAGCAAATCCCAGTGGGAAAGACTATAGCAATCCAGATCATGCTTTAATTATGGAACTTAATGGTATATATTCCTTAATAAAAAGTAATTCAGATCCTAACTATAATCCTGAAAAAATACAGAACTTAGATGCTAAAACTCTTGCAACATTAGCTACTCATCTTAAAGCTATCAAGTTTGCAGATGGAAAAACTATAGATGATTTAAAATATGAAGGAACTTTATCAAGGCTTACCACTGAACCTGCTGCACGTGTATTAGATATATATAAGAGAGCTTTATCTAAATTAAATTCTGAGCTTGGAATCCCAATAGATATTGGTGAAGATGGACGAATGCTTGCTTATCATATTGTATCAAATATAGATGGTAAATCTATAGATGACGTTAATACAGTAAATAGAATAGTATCAGCTTTACATAATTTAGATCCTGCTAATCATGTTATAAGACGTAAACCTAATGGTGATTCACATACTACAGATGTTGAATCAATTATAAAGGATAGTGGCCTTTCTACAGATCAGTTCAATATCAGAGTTCGTGAAATAATAAGAGAACATATGGATATTCTTGGCGAACAATATGGTGATAGGAATATCTTGAGAGATCCTGTTGATGATAATCCTATGATGGATTTCTTACATCAAGCTAAATATGTAGAAGCTAATGAGAGAGTTGTTAACATTATGACTGGTGCTTTTCCATCAGGAGATAAGTCTGGAGATGCTATATTTACTGGTGATTTAGATGCTATATTTAAATTAAGCGATCTAAAGTATGCACATTCAATAGATGCTTATAAGGATATTCTTAGAAAAGATCTTATTGAAGATCCTAAAACTCCAGAAGAAAAGGCTGCAAATGCAGAGATAATGCTTAATATAGAAAACTTACGAACAATCTTTGAGCTTAGGAAACAAACTTTAGGAGGTTCTTCTAGAAAAAGTGTTAAAGAAAAGGGTGAAATGAGTGCTGCTGCTCTTCAACAGGTTGCAGATTCATGGCAGGATATAATGAAAGGTCTTCCTGTAGAGTGGAAAAGTCAAAATTGGTCTGGACATATTAGGTCTATCTTTATGGAAAGAATGTATAAAGCCAAAGGTATAGATAGACGTGCTAGAGATTTAATTATTTATATGCATAATGAAGGTATGGCGTTACCTGCTGAAGGCAATAAAATAGGTATATTTTCTCGTAAAGCTTTACTACAAGAAGCCAAGGATAGAGAGTGGAAGCAAGAAGATATTGATGAATTAGGTGAAGCTTTAACCACTATTGAAAAAGTTTTACCTAAAGAAATAATAGAAGAAGTCGACTATGCTCCGACTGAGAGTGGTCGAAGAAAGTTTCAAGAAGTAGATATGGGGAGCTATTTAAAGGCTGCTAAAATGCTTGGTAATAGAATGTATTCAGATTTACTTGTAGAGACTCAAAATATTCTTTCTAATATCGTAACTAAAAATGAAGGTAATCGTAAGCATCTACGTGAGATACATGATAAAATTACTAACCTTCTTACTACATTAGATCCTGCAACTACTGGAAAACCGGTGAAAGATCCTGTTAGTGAGCTTAGAAATCTAAGAGGGCAGCTAGAAGGAATGCTCAAAGTAAATGAATTGAATGAGACTGGCATACTTAGTGATGCTGCTCAAGAACGGATTAGTAATATTAAAGAAGCTAGTGGTCAACTTGAATTACTTATAGATAAGATAGATATCGAGACAGGGAAATTTAAAATATTACCTAAAGATAATTTGACTGAGAATGAAGAATTAATGAACGATCCCTATGGAATACATAGTGCATTGACAAGACCGCTACAAGAAACTTTGGTCAGAATTGTTAATGCCGAGGCTGATGGCCTTGACAAAATGCAGCAGCTTGTTGTTAGGATAAACAATCTTGCAGCGTCTGGCAAGGCAGGTATGGGATTGGACAAGGCTGATACAATGGCTATAATTGAAAATCTCTCTCGTGATTGGTATCAATTATATACTGGAGAGAAAGAGAAGGGTGTGAAAGTATTGTCTGAGCTTATAAAAGATGTAAATGAAAATGGTTTCTTTGGAGATGCTGTCAGCCTTCTTGAAAGTGTCAACATGGAAGTTAACAGAAGGATTATACTTAATAACGAACATCATATTTTAAATGAAGAAGCTTTGCAGGTAGCTGAATTATTAGAAAAAGGTCACAAGACTCACGAGCATCATAGGTCTATAGTTGAAATTATGAAGGAATATGATCTTGCAGATAAAGATGGCAAGTTAAGTCAGGGATTTAAAAATGCTGTAGCCACTAATCCTAAGGTAGCTTTACAAACACATGTAAGAGATAAGATATTTGCTAAAACAGATAAGACTTTCAAAGAAAAGCAAAGAGAATGGCTTAATTTTAGACTTAATGATGCTATTGAATTGTTGAATAATGTACATAATTCTGCACCTATTAATAAGGTTAGTATTGTAGGATATAGTAAAGAGGGTGGAAATATAGTTTGGAAGAATGGTGTTCCAAATATTATGCACCCAAATAATAAATATTTTTCAGACAAAGGCTTTAAAGTTCATTGGATAGAAGATACGATGAGTGTTGATATAGGTAGTGGTAGGTTGAGAAATGTTAGTTTGGATACTATCTCTTCTCCAGCTGAGATTCAACTATATCTCAATAAAGCTATGAGATCTGATGAGATTGGTAAGGATATTCTTGATGGCTTTAGGTCTGTAGATCATGGTATAAGTCAGGCAGATATTCAGAAGATGCTAAAGAATCCTTCGGAATATGTATTCTATTTACGTCTTTCTCCTATGGATAAGATGATGTTTATAGCTTCAGATAAAAATTTGAAACTTCTTGATACTGAATTTACTGATTGGTATGATAGAACTCTTTCAGAGTTTTCTGGTGTTGAGGCAGAAACTTTTAAGAATATGTTTGGGAGCTTAAAAGATAAGCCTAATACTGCTCGTCACATAGTAGAGTTAAAGATGATGCTTCCTTATTTAGATCACACTGGTAAGCGTAGTGAAATTGAAGCCATGATAAAAGAATTTTCTACAGCTGAAGGTTCTGCACAACAGAAGATTGCAAGTATACAAGCTAATATGTTAAAACGTGGGTTCTTATCTGATGGTGGTACTACACAACCATTAAATATTGAAACTTTAAGATGGGTTTCTTCAACTCATCCAGATAAAGCAATAAGAAATGAAGCTAGACGTATTGTAAAACAAGGTGGCTTTAAGAGTGTTACTGTTGGTGATAATTCAGCTGCTGGTAAGGATGGAGATAGATCTCATCCTTTAAATATAGAGAGCCTGGCTTTAGGACAGTTAAATGTAAGAGGACGTGGTGCTTCTAAGTTGGTAGAGGAAATAGCACAAGCTCAGATACGTGGTTTGAGTGGGCTAGAAAGTTTAATGAATTCTGTACTTGATGGAGCTAAATTTGCATCTGAAAATACTATGAAATTATTAATGGCACAAAAACATTGGGAAGGAACTGATTTCTCTACCAGTCCTAATGGAGCAAAGACAATTATATTTGCCACTGGTGGTAACCAATTGCTTGGCAAAGGATTTATGATCTATCATCCAGATATAGCCAAGCATATGCCTAAGGGTGTTGATATATTGCTTGGAGATTCCTCTGCAAAAACTCAGCATGGTAAGAACTTAGATGGTAATCCTGTAGAGCTATATGATTTAGCTACTACTAAGGGAGATTGGAAAAAATCTTTAAAAAAGATTGGCAGAAAGAATATTATGCTTTTACCAGTAGAATCTATAGGTGTTTCATTCACGTCTAAAAATGAAGATGGAGTTGCTATATCTCCTTCTATCTTTGATTTTCAAAATCCTACAGCTATAAGGGATGGTATAGATTGGATGAATTTTACTAATACTTTAGACCTAGTAAATATGGAATGGGGATTTGGATTCTCAGATGGTGGTTCTTTAGCAAATCATTTATACGATATTAATGCACAGATGGGTGCTCCTATGGATAAGGGCGATACTGGCCTCTCTAAGATGCTTTTTACCTATGGGGCTATGCCAGATATGCCTTGGGTACAAAAGGCTCTTAAACGGATGATACGGGCTTCAAATTTTAGACACTTATCTAAAGTCCCTAATAAATATGGAGAAGATAATTTTATAGTACCAAATGTTAATGGTGATTTATCAGTACCCTTATATGCAGAGCTATATCATGCAGAAAGAATGGGTCAAATTCCTGGGTATGCTAAGGAAGGTCAAGCTGATAGAGTTACAATGCAATTTGGTGGTATAGGTCTTAATAAACATACTGCTAGTAGGCAGATGGGAGAGGGTAGTGAAAGATCTAATCTTTCTGGAGAGAAGTTTATATATAGAGATGCTAATGGTGTGGATATAGTTATTGGATTTGATAAAAATGGTAAGTTTGAATATGATAGTCCTTTCTATAATAAAACTGAGACTAAAGGTATTCGGTATAAAGGTACTGATAATGGCCAGGATGTTCTTCGTGATGCGGATATGTCACTGGATACTAAGAGTCATGATTTAGCACAACAACAACTTAAAGCTCTTCAAAAAATAGTCTTTGATTATAATCTTGATTTCTTTGATGTGTTCAGAGTATTAAATGGACAAACTATTACAAAGATGGATATTAATGGTGTTGATAAGTCAGTTAGTTTACCAACAAACAAGGGTTTAAAGATGCAGTTAGGTGTATTATCTCATGCTATTCCTGTCATTGGACATGATAAAGTTGTCTTTCGTGTAGAGAAGATATTAAATAATATGCAAGGTTTAACTGAAGTTAATGTACATGATCTTAGGACTGTTATGCAGAGAGATAATGATGGTGATCATTTGTTTACACATACTAGATTGCCTTGGAATGTCTTTAAAAGATTTGCCAATGAGAATGGTCGTAAGGATGACTTCAGAATGTTTGAAAGAAAGAGTGTAATGGATAGAAAGTATATCAATATATTTGGACTGGATGAAAATGGAGTTGCTGGTATGGAGCCTAAGCAGGTAGGGTTTCAAAGTTATGCAAACAAATTACACAGTGCTCGTATGATGACAGGTCAAGTAATTGGTGCTAGAAATGTTCTTTCTTGGATGGCAAGAATGAATCTACATATGGATGGCCAACCTTTATTGAGAGAATTTCTTGTAGATGAAGGTATGACATCAGATTCTTGGAAGGCTTTAGATAAGTTCTATGATACTGTTCAGAATGCACTGGATATACATGGTGGTATTCATGGTGCGTTAAAGTCTCAAGATATGTTAAAGGATTTTTTATACTATGGGCTGACTGAACAATATGCAGAACTAACTGGTGATCCAGTATTTGATGGGCACAATCAGCCTGGACTTGGATTTTTTAATCCAAAGCACAATTTTGGATCCAAAGGTATTCATAAAGAAATATTTAATGAGATACTTAGAACGTTAAAGAAAGCTAACATGATTCAGAATGATACTTGGGATGAGAAAGGTAGCCGTGCTCCTGAACCAAATGAAATTAAAGATGCTTATTATGATATGAAAAACTTCTTTGAGAATCCAAGTTTATATCTATCTAAAAAGCTTGTTAGAAGAATAGGTAATGTTCGCAATGAAAGTAAAAGGAAAGCTCTTGCTAGAGAATATGCAGATTTATTCTACGGTAAAGATCTCGATATTAAAGATAGTAAAAAGAGACAGAAGCTTTATATTGATATCTTGAAAGGTAAGACTGATGCCATGCCTAAAGAAGTATTTAATTTTACTAATGTAAGATCTACAAACAAGGCTTTTGATATGTCTATTGGCGGACATGTTATGAAAGAACTTGTTGGAACTAATGGATTTTGGGAAGAAAGTTATGGATCTATATCAGGTGGTGATAAGGATATGTATAATGCAGCTGGATTTTTTGTAAAAAATATAGAAAGTTTTGTAGAAACTGTTCGGTTATTTGAAGGCGAGGGTACTGCAGAATATCGTGAAGCTATTGAATCTGCTGGTGATATATCTATAGGATCATTTAGAGGTGCAGATGCTCCTGCTATTCCATCATACATAAGAAATGCTCTTAATAATGGTGTGTTGAGAGAGTTTATTCATCAACAATATAAAAACGTTTTTGGTACTTTGGAACATTTTAGAGGTGAAAAGTTTGCCAACAATAGGAAGATGGAAAAGTTGCAAACAAGATTGGGTAATTTACAGCACGCTATTGACATTATGGATACTAAGATTGCTCAGAATATGGTTATTGAGCTTGCAAATAGTAGTATTATTGGCCCTATAAAAAAGGGTGGAAAACTTCAATTCAATAATATGAAGAAGGGTCAGAAGATTGCTGTCTATAGAATTAAGGGTGATGTTCAGGTCATAACGCCAGAAGAAGGTAAGGAACTTACGTTGCATGATCATAAGCTTAAAGGTGCATCATTAAATTATGGACAGCTTAATTATGTAGGTAGCTTTACTAAAGATAGTAAGCCTGAATTTACAGAGAAAGGATGGACATATTTAGTAGATAATAATCCTAAGAATATGATACCTATAAGTGGTGCCGAAGCTAAATATAATAATGCTTTATTTAAAGCTACTTATGCTAATGAAATTAATCCAGACATTTTCTTAACAGATAGTCCTCAAGATTTTAGGGATGGTGTACGTGTACTTAGAGCTCAAATTACTTCAGATTATATTAAAACTGTAGGGGATGCTTTATCCAATCGGGTATTAAGTCAGGGAAGGTATGCTATAAATCAATCGAAAGAAGGTAGAGCTATAACAGAGTTTGTAGATGAATGGATAGGCAAGGTAGATTCTAAATATGATCAAGCTGAAGCTATGAATTTAATACTTAGATATATAATACAACCAAAAGTTATAGCCAATTCTTATTATAAAGATACAAGAACTAATATGGACATGCCAGTTCATAGAACTAATGAACATCTTGCTAAAACTATTATTGATTGGGCTGAAAATCCTGAACTTGGTCATACTTATGGGTCAGAGCATTTTGTTCGAGATTTAATAAAAGATATTGAACATTATGCATCAGGCAGAGAGACTGAAGTTGATATTGGTGGCTATGATAGATCTATTGCTGATAGATATGATTATACTCAGCATTTTAATCCTCAAATGGCTAATGTTATAAAGTCTTTATCAAAACATTTAAACTTTTTCTTTGCTTCGCCAATATTAACGATGAAAAGAAAGGGTGTTATTCAGCAAACAAGGAGTATTATACAGACAGTTAAAGGTAAGGATGGTCGAGAGATACCGGTAAGAAAAATGTTCAATGGTAGGCCAGAAGAAGGTACTTATTTTGAATTTGCTGATGGAGTTAACCCTAAAGGATGTTAAAAAGTCAAATGAAAAATAACGAAAAAGTTACACCTTATATATCAACTTTTGACTTTAATTTAAGAAAGTGGCCCTACCCAGCGTATACAATTTTGAAACCTTTGGTATCCTATGTGAAGTCAATATGGGGGTGCATAAGGGGTGCAGGATGCGTTTTACGGGACTTTCTCTCTTTTTCCGAACCCAAGTACCACTTTAATATAAAAGGAGCTTAAATGGCACTATGTAATCCAATGACCAAAACAAAAGAAGAGCGTATGGATGCTATGAGCAAAGTATACGACTATTGGATAGGGAAGAAGAATATAGTTCAAAGGTTTGGTGGAGATAACTATAATGGATTTAGTTCAGCTAAATATATGAAAGAATGGATTCAACAGAGGATAGAAAAACCTTTTGATTCTGATAGCCCTTTAACTGAAGCAGATTATAGGCGTATTATGGTTGAAATTGATTCATTTGATAGAGCTTTAGGAGGAAAGTTTAGCAATCTAGCTTTTGTAGTTCCTGAGCTTATATCCCAACAAGATCCTGTATCTAGAAAGTTTTATTTAAAATTGAACGATATTTTAAATTATGAACGTACGCAAATTAATAAAGTTATTACAGATAATATTAAGATAGCAGATCATATGTTTGATGCTTATATTACTGAATTTGGTGGTAAAAGAGGTTATGGAAAGAAAGGTACAGTTGATCCTGCTATTACTGAGCTTAGGAGATTACGTCAGGAAATGGCAGAAGCTGATCCTTCTGAACATACAGAAGCAGAATTTATTAATAAGTTAGAAAACTTTATAGCAAAGAATCCTGATCCTACAAAAGATAAGGGTAAAACTATTAGAGAATTTCATGAATTGGTAGAGATGTCAAATGCAGAGTTCCAAGAAGCACGTAAACCGAGTTTTAGAAATTCTAAGGGAGAATTAGTTACTTATAATTCCCATGTATATCAGGCTGTAAAAAAGGCAAGAAATAATTTGAATGAAATGGCTAAGGTTTATATTCAAGGTTTAACAGGTCTTCAAAAAATAATAGCATTAAAATATGAAAATCATTCAGATGTCAATACTGTTAAGGATAAACAGGCTTTAAGGATGATAGATATTATTAATAAATCTATCATTGATATTAAGGCAGGAATAGATCCAAAAACTGGTGGGGGATATTTTCCACATGTACAGTTTGATACTTTATTGCAAACTAGGGAAAGATTAGCAGAAGCAATGATTGCAAATGTTAGTGGTAAGGATTATGCTTTTTCTAATATGGTTGATAATGTTATATCTGGAATGGATCTAAAACAGATACCTGCACATGCTAAAAAGACCAATCCTCTTCTTGAGCAATATTATGAGAGGGATCCTCTTATGGTTCTTAAAGAGTATGGAGATCAGGCGACTCAATTTAATAAGTTAATTCATACTCAAATTACATATCTTGAAGCCTTAAAGCATTTACCTAAGGATGATTCAGAATTTACTAATGGATTAAAAAGATTTATTCAAGAAGAATATGCTGTTTTCACACTTGGAAGTGGTGGTCGTAATGAGTGGGCTAATAAAGCTGTTACTACTCTTAATGCTATACAGACAGCAAGAACAATGGGACTTAATATAACTGGTGCTGTTAAAAATGCTGCCAGTGCTATACATTTCTATAGTAAGGTAGGAATAGGTGCTCTTTCAGCTACGAAAAAAGCTTATGATCATGAAACTGAAAAGGGTGGTTTCAGAGAGACGATGGATAAAATTGAAGAAGAAGCTGGATTCTTATTTACTGATGCTGCTAAGGAGCTTTATACAGAAGGTTTGATTACTAGAAAAGATATGGAAACTGGTAAGGTTGTATTTGATCCTATTACCGGTAAGGTTACTATAGAAGGGAACCCTTTAAAGGATCATCTTAAAACTGCTGGTAGATGGACATTAGATAAGGCTTTATATTTTCATAGAATAACAGAAAATAGTCAGCGTAAATGGATGTTTAGGACTGCATTTCATAAGAAATATTCACAACTTGTTAATGATGGATATGATCCTCAAAAATCTAAAGTATTTGCTAAAAATTATGCTTTAAGAATGGTTAATGGTTGGGCATATGAATATGCTGCACATGCTAAATCAAAAATGGTTCGTGGTGAGTGGAGAACTATTGATGAAATCAAGGGTACTGAAAAAGATGCTGGCGGGAAGATTGTAAGAAGGCAGAGTGGAGATTGGACTGGAGCTGGTTCTGAAGTAGCTTTTCACTTGCTACATTATCCAATGTCATTAGCTGCAACCCATTATGAGAATTTAAAGGGTATTCATAAGGCTATACTTGCCAAACAAGGACTTGAATCAGAAGAAATACAATATGCTATGCGTTATGCTGGTGTATCAATTGGAATTGCCATAGCATCAGCTATGACTAATATAGATTTTACTAATATAATTGAAAATGAAAGTATAGAGCGTGTACAACGTGTTGTTGATGATGTAGCTGAATATGATAATCCAGATAAAGGAACCTTTGGTCTTATGTCTGAATTTACAGGCCCAACTTTAGGATTCCTAAAATATATGGCTGTTTCTCAAGAAATTATAGATATAGATCATAGTGATTTAAATAAGATATTATTTGGAAATGTAGATTTCTCTGATGATAGTGATAAACTTACTGATTTATATACTGCTTATCAATTTTCTACTGCATGGGGAATGATTAAGAACAAATTTGCTCCAACTATTAAGTCTGGTAGAGGAAGGGATCTTGTTACGCATTGGTTGAAATTATATCCAAATAAATGGACTAAACGTGGTCATGAATTTATGTTTGGAAAGAAGAAAAAGAAGCAGAAAAAGAGACAAACCGGTTCTGAAAGAGCATTAGCAGTTCTTGAAGGTATGCGTAGGTAACAGGAGATAATTGCCACCTACGCTTTCCTCGCCTTCCTAGTCTCTAAATAGACTTCTATTTTTCCCAATACCAAATGTCAATTGTACTGGCCATATTGTGAAGTTAATTTCAATATCTTCATTAAAGAAAAATACTTCAATACCTAAAGGAAATATAAAGAAACTATAGTAATTTCCACCAAAGTCTCCACCTACATATTTATTTCCTACTTCCATAATCATCTTTCCTCCGGCATTGAACTAATAAATCTCTCTTCTAACCAATCATCGAATCTCATAATAATCAATGTCTCACCTCTATCTTGCTTACATACTACTGCATCTACATGTTCAGTTGGTACTAGAAATGATGCTAATTTCTTTCTACATTTAGCT
>Ga0080013_1003175_pt1 | contig 17796 bp, 13 predicted proteins | sample ETNvirenome_6_85_FD_69236 | JGI IMG/M metagenome (GOLD analysis project Ga0080013, IMG submission 69236) | Marine viral communities from the Pacific Ocean - ETNP_6_85 (SPADES assembly) (version 2) | ecosystem: Environmental > Aquatic > Marine > Oceanic | place: Pacific Ocean | collected 2013-06-19 | reverse complement strand
CGCTATGGCATTTAAAGATAAAAAGAAATCCTATATGGATACTCTTTTCAGTATATCTACATTGTTAAAACGGTGGCAAATAGAGATACAGAGTAAAGAGGTAACAAAGAATTATATGTTAAGAAGGCTTAACCAATGGATAGAACAATTGGAAAGTCTTAAAACCGAAATTATGATGGAGAAAGATAAATGAAACTATCACAAATAACGAAATTAATTATCGAAGCTGAAGATGATAAATACGTCCATATTGGATATGGTAAGTATAAAGAGAAAGGTAAAGAGGATGATGAAAAAGCTACTGTATTCAACAAGACCGACTCTGGCAAATATGTAAAATCAGCTGATGCTGAAAAGGGTGATGATAGTAAAAAAGACTCAGGCGCTAAGCTGGGTGGTGGTGATTTTGATAGAGATGGTGGTGATGATAAACCAAAAATGCCAAGTGCTGATGATTATGATTCTGTTTTTGGAACAAGAAGTCAGAGTGGGAAATGGAACAAACCTCGTAAACCCTCACCGTTGGCTCAAGATAAAATAGATAAACTTAAAGCTCGCCAAGCAGCAAACGATCCAGATGATATGGGTCCACTTACAAAGAAACGTAAAGAAAAAGAAAAGGCAAAGAAGAAAGGTTTTCTTAGTAAAATGTTCGGTAAAAAAGAATCAATCATGTTCAATGGAAAACAATACAGTCCAATAAAGGAATCAAAGAAAAACCCTAATCCTCGTATATTAAAAGAGAATTATGATAGAATTTTTAGGAGTAGAAAATGAAACAATTAATAGTAGATTACTTACCATTTGAAATACAAGCAGATCAAATTAATGAGTCTATGAAAGAAAACAACGGAAAGCTCGTTGTTAAAGGTGTTCTACAAAGAGCAGACACCAAAAATCAAAATGGTAGGGTGTATCCAAAAGAAATATTAATGCGAGAAGCTAAAAAGTATTTTAGTAATTTCATTAATCAGAAAAGAGCTATGGGTGAATTAGATCATCCAGAATCTTCAGTAGTTAATTTAGCTAATGTATCACATAACATTACAGAAATGAATTGGAATGGTGATGATTTGGTTGGTACAGTTGAAGTATTAAATACTCCAGCTGGAAATATTTTAAAAGAATTATTTAAAGGTGGTATTAAACTTGGCATTAGTTCTCGTGGTATGGGTTCGGTTGAAACAGTAACCGAAAATGGTTCTCAGGAAGTACAAGATGATTTTGAACTGATAGCATTTGATTTTGTTTCTAATCCATCTACGCATGGTGCTTTTATGTATCCTATGAATGAAGGTGTAGAAAATACAGCTGTTCGTGATACCAAATATGGTAAAGTCGAAGCAATTATTAATGATATACTGAGAGGATAATGCCAGCTAAAAAGAGAGATTATAAAGCTGAGTATAAGAAGTTTCAATCTTCTACGAAAGCTAAGAAATACAGAGCAGAATTAAATAAGTACAATCGAAAGAAAGGTACTTATGGAAATGGTGATGGTAAAGACGCATCACATAAAGGGGGAAAGATAGTGGGCTTTGAATCACAATCTAAAAATAGAGGTAGGGCGGAGAAGAGTCGTTTAAAGCAGGAATCATTAATTTATGAAATCCCATCTTCTGTATTTAGTGCTGCCGCTGCTGTCAAATTAAAAAATAAAGCTGGTAAAGAAGTTTCAGCTGCTACTGCTGCTAAATCTGATTATGCTAAAAAAGATCCTGCTACTCATAAGAAAGCTAAAAGTATTTTTCAAAGACTTAAAGATAAATTTTCAAAAAAGAAAGATGCGAAACCAAAGAAACAATCTAAATCAGATGCAGATTTTTATAAAAGACAATATGCTGGCGAATCCGTAAATGAAGCTAATATAAAAGACATAGAGAAAGTTCTTAAAACAAAATCTGCTAAAAAGATTGATGGTATGTATATGGATATGACAACTGCTAATGCTATTATGACAGTTTATAAAGCTTTAAACACTACTAATAAAAAGAAATTTGCTAAATTACCATTGAAAAAAATGGTGGATGTAACTTGGAAGTTAGTAAAATAATGATAACTAGAGCTGACATACAAAGAATTATACAAGAAGAAATGGTATGTCTAAAAGAAGATTTAGACACACCAGCAAAGTATAGCTCAAATGAAGCTAAATTACATATTGATGCTGATGTTAAAAAGATGTCAAAGTTTTTAGGTAAGGCTTCACAAGAATGTATAAAGATTATGATGGATGGTGTTAAGGGTAATAGATATGACGCTTTGGATATACAAAGGGGAATTAAATTCGGACCATTCAATAGAACACATGAAGGTGAAAGACCTTTTATGAGTATGCTGTGGCATAAAGTTCGTGGTGGATTTAGACGATATATGCCCAAAGGAAAATTAAGAAAATAGATATTTATATCTAAGGAGAAAAACTATGTCTCATATTAAATTAAAAGATTTATTGAAAGAAACAATTGCTGTTGGTGGTGTCGTTTCACATAACCCGTGGGTGAAAGAACATGATGACAAACCACAAGTTAATATTAAAGAGTTAGTTAGTTCAATAAATAACTATGGTTCTTTAGGTGAACATATTTATGGTAAAGGTAGTTTGAAAGAGACAGCTGAAACACTATCATCGATTGCTGAAGGTGCTGCCCAACATACATTATCTGAAACAGAAGATATGTTTGACAAAGTTACTGTTAGTCGTAATATGAAAGAACTTACAGGTTTATCTAAACAATTTGGTAAAGTTGCTATGGAAGCTAATTCACTTCAAGAAAGAATGAGTGGTTTATATGAAGATATGGGAAATATTTTAGGTAGATATTATTCAATCGGTGAAGGTAATGAGCAAATACAATCTGAAGATAGTGCTCCAGATTTCGCTGAAGATGATGGGTATAAAGCTTTCTTCCAAAAAGCATTAAAGAAATGGGGCGCTTCATCTCCTGATGAAATCAAAGATGAAGATAAAAAAGAATTTTACGATTATGTAGATCGTAACTGGAAAGCAGATAAAGAAACAGATTAGAGGTTTATATGGCAATAAAGGTTGTTGTTAGAAACAATAATTACGAAAAAGCTCTTAGTATATTCAAGAGAAAAATAAAAGATTCCAATTTAATGTATGAACTCCGTGAACGCGAGTATTATAAAAAACCCTCCGCGATCAAAAAAGAAATAAAAAATAAAGCAAAAGCTCGTAATCATTGGAAAAAAGTTAAACTTTTAGAAGAAGATTCACGTACAGGCCAAAGAAAATTTTAATTTTATATATTTATATACATATAAAATAAATACACCGTTCCTATCTATACGGTGTAATCGAATGTAATATTTCTATTATAGTTCCCAATAACTATACTAAATCCTAAATAGGAGAAAAATAATGGATGATCTCTTAAAAGAAGCAATTGCTGACGCAAAAGCTGTTCGTGAAACAGCATTAGAAAACGCAAAAATGGCTTTAGAAGAGGCTTTCACACCAAGATTGCAGAACATGCTTTCTCAGAAAATCCAAAACGAAATGGAAGATGAAGAAGGTGAAGAATACGCTGAGCAAGAAGATGAAGAAGATGTAGAGGATGTTCTCGCTGCACAGGATGAAGTTCCTGGCGAAGAAGCACCTGCTGATGATGAAGAAGCGATGCTTGCTGCACAGGATGAATTTCCTGGCGAAGAAGCGCCTGAAGAAGAACCAGAAATGGAAGAAGAAGGTGTAATTGAAATCAACGGTGTAAAGTACGCTCCAGTAGTTTCTGAAGAAGAAGAAGAAGATGAAGAAGCTATGGAAGAACAAGAGGATGAAGAAGAGGAAGGCGATTTAGATCTTGAAGCTGTAATTAAAGAGCTTGAAGATGAACTCGAAGAATCTGAAAATCCTTACGATAACAACGAGCAACACGATGATATGAAGAAAGTTGCTGAACAATCTGACTCATCAGATATCGGTAAAGCAGACAACAAAGTTGATGCTGCTGATGCCGGTGATGAAGAAGATCCAGGTAAAGGTAAGTTGAAAGAACAAGAAGGCGAAGATGAAGAAGATGTTGATCTTGACGAAGTTCTTAAAGCTCTATCCGAACAGGAAGATGAAGAAGAAGAAGTGGAAGAAGTTGCGAAACTTCGTTCAGATCTTGATGAACATCGTTCAGTAATCGAAACTCTTCGTGGAAAGCTAAACGAAGTCAATTTGCTAAATGCTAAACTTTTGTTTACAAACAAACTTTTCAGAAAGTATGGTTTGAATAACGAACAGAAGATGAAAGTCGTTGAGCAATTCGACAGAGCAGGCACTCTTAGAGAAGTCAAGTTAGTGTATTCTACACTTGGTGAATCTTTTGGTGTTGCTAGAAAAAATATTAATGAATCTAAGGGAGCTGCTTCCAAACCAGTCGCCTCAACCAAATCTGATAAGAAAGTAATTTCTGAAGGAAATGATTTGAGAGACAGGTTTAAGAAGTTGGCGAACCTTATTTAATTGGGAGACAAAATAATGTCAAACTTTGAAAATCTCAGTCAAGTGATGACGGGTCACAACCCTCATCAAGAGCTCTTAAAGCAGACTCGTAAGTTAGTCGGCAAATGGGAGCCAACTGGATTGCTAGATGGCATCGATAACTCCACTAAGAAAACAGGAATGGCTGTTCTTTTAGAAAACCAGGCTACGCAGCTCATTAAAGAGGCTTCTGCGACAGGTACTGGTGGCGATAAAGAAGAATGGTCTGGTGTTGCTTTACCATTGGTCCGTAGGATCTTTGGTGAATTGTCAGCACAAGAGTTTGTTAGTGTTCAGCCGATGAATCTACCTTCTGGTCTAATCTTTTATTTGGATTTCAAATATGGTACTGCTAATCAAACTAATCATGTAGAAAACTCAGATGTATTTGGTAATACCTCTGCTTCTGGTGATGCTAGTGGTGGTTTGTATGGTGCAGGCCGTTTTGGATATTCAGTTAATGATCAAACTGCAACAGCACTTGATTGTGGTGAACCCACATCAAATGCAGTAACTGCTTCAGCTACTTGGAAAGAAGTAGACTTTGAACCTGATCTAAGTGCTTCAGTTTCCGCTGGAACACTTTTGAAATTCTCAGTTGGTGCTGATCAATTTACCCGTCCAGATTGGAATGCTGTACGGTCTTTTGAACTTAGTGGATCTAGCGTAACTGCTACATATCCAGCATATACTGTTGTTGATGATACAAATAATGTCACTACTGCTAGTTTCTTTTGTACAGTAACTAGTGTAGCAGATGAGCTTTTTGGTGTTAGATACCATCAAGCTCCAGTTGCTACAAATCGTGGTGATTTTGAAGCTACTACAACTCAGATTGATGCTAACCCTGAAACTGATATCGATATTCCAGAAATCGACATCGCACTAAAAAGTGAAGCTATCGTTGCTAAAACACGTAAGTTGAAAGCTGTATGGACTCCTGAGCTTGCTCAAGACCTTAACGCTTATCACTCTGTTGATGCTGAAGCTGAACTTACTGCTATGTTGAGTGAGTATATCGCTATGGAAATCGATCTTGAAATCCTTGATATGTTGAAAGCTAATGCGTCTGCAAAGACAAATTACTGGTCAGCTAAAGTTGGTTTTGAGTGGAATGGTACTACAGGTGCTGCCGGAGGCGGTTCTGCATTTGATCAGATTAGTGGTGCTTCTAATGCTTATACTAAGTCCGCTTGGTATCAAACATTAGGTATCAAAATACAATCTGTATCTAATGCAATTCATCAGAAAACACTACGCGGTGGTGCTAATTTTGTTGTCGTTTCACCTGAAACTGCTACAATAATTGAATCTATCAGCGGATATGTTGCTAATACTGGTGATGCTTCTGCTAATAACTACGCTATGGGCGTACAAGCAGTTGGCTCAATCAACAACCGATACACAGTTTATAAGAATCCTTACATGTTGGATAATACTTGCTTAATTGGTTTCCGTGGAAGTAACTTCCTAGAAACTGGTGCTGTATATGCTCCATATGTACCGATGATTATGACTCCGTTGGTATACGATCCGAAGAACTTTACACCACGTAAAGGTGTAATGACTCGCTATGCTAAGAAGATGGTACGTCCTGAATTCTATGGTAAAGTGATCATTGCTGATATCGATCAAGTTTAATTGAATAACAATTGAACAACTTAAAAAGGGTGGGAGTTTTCTCACCCTTTTTTTGTGCCCTGTATATTTATTATTGAATAATTACATCTTTTTAGGAGAATATAATGGAAGCAATTTGGCCAGGCAGTAGCTCGTTTTCGTCTGGAAACACACCATATGGATTTTATGATAGTGATACTCACTTTTCGGGTTCTAGCGCACATTCTGTTGATAACTTCGCAGATTGGGCTGCTAAAAGAATGGGGTATCCAATAGTTGCTGTTGAATTACAAGATGTTCAATTTTTTACTTGTTATGAAGAAGCTATTACAGAATATTCAGCGCAAGTAAATCAATTTAATATCAGAGATAATATATTATCATTACAAGGACAAGAAACAGGTTCTGGTGCTGATAAAACAAATTTAACACATAGAAAAGTAACTCCAACAATAGGTAGAAATATACAATTAGCAGAACAATATGGTACAGAAGCTGGGGTTGGTGGTACAGTAAGTTGGAAAACTGGTTCTATAGAAATAACAAGTGGTTCACAAGAATATGATTTAAATGCTTTGTGGGCTAATGTTTCTGAAAGTGGGGATGCTATAGAGATTAGAAAAGTATTTTACGAAGCTTCACCTGCAATAACTAGATATTTCGATCCTTATGCTGGTACAGGTGATGGTAGTTACAATATGTTAGATTCATTTGGTTGGGGTAATAAATCACCTGGTGTGTCATTTATGATGATGCCAATGTATGCTGATATATTGAAGATTCAGGCAATAGAATTTAATGACCAAATTAGAAAGTCTGCATATTCTTTTGAATTGAGAAATAACAAGATAAGAATTTTTCCTAATCCAGAAAGTACCTACAACCTTTGGTTTCAGTATATAGTTAAAAAAGATAGAGATACAACTTTACAAGGTGTAACTGAAGGAGTGATAACGGATGTATCTAATGCTCCATATAACAATATGGATTTTAAAGAAATAAATGATGTTGGAAAACAATGGATAAAGAAGTATGGATTGGCATTATGCAAGGAATTATTGGGTACTATACGAAGTAAGTATGCGTCTATGCCGATACCTGGAGCAGAAACTACTTTGGATGGAGATACTTTAAGAAATGAGGCTACTGCGGAAAAGGAAGTATTGATGACTCAACTTAGAGAGATGTTAGAACAGACGAGTAGAAGAGCTCTTTTAGAGGCTGATAAAGATGAAGCGCAATTTTTGAATGAAAAATTAGCTAAAGTTCCATACCCAATTTATATAGGATAATAACATGGCTGGAAGATTTTTACCTCAACGAGATGTAAACTTAATTACAAGAGTTACTAAGGAACTTGTCGGAGATAAGCAGAATAATAAAGATGGCTTAATCAATCAAGAGGTTGTTATATATAAACAATCACTTCAAGAATCAAGTACAAATATGTATGGTGAAGCAGCTGGTGGGAAAAAAATATATAAGAATGGAGTACAGATGGCTGCTTTAGTGGAAGCTGATGATTTTGATTTTAATCAGGATGAATTTGGTCCTTCTTCAAATCAAAATGCTGCATTTTCATTTTTAAGACAATCTTTCATAGACGCTTCGATGGTTTTAGAAATAGGCGATTTAATAGATTGGAACTATGGATATTTTGAAGTTGGTTCTATAAATGAAAACCAATTAATTGGCGGGATGTATGACCAGAATTTTTCAGTAATCGCAACTGCATTTTTAATAAGAAAAAGCTCGGTTCAAATAGATAGAATTAGGAGTATTTAATGGCGCGTGAAAAACCGATTCCACGTAGTAAAAGGAAATTATTAAATAGAGGACTTTTACGATCAAGGAATGATGACAATGTACAAAACTTCTCCGTTGGGTTGATGGATATCGATTCAACGATTATGTATTATTTTAATAATGTCATTAAACCCACAGTTGAAGAAAATGGAGAAGTTGTAAAAGTTCCAATTATGTATTCTAACCCTGAAAGGTGGTCAATAGTACAGAAAAGGGGATATCTATTAGATAATAAAAAACAATTATTAGTACCTTTAATCGCATTTAAGAGAAGTTCTATAGAAAAAGATACTAATCTTACTGTTGATAAATTAAATCCAAAAGATCCAAAATTATTTTATACATTTCAAAAACAATATTCAGCGAAAAATAGATATGATAAGTTTTCAGTCCAGCAAGGATTAAACAAATCCAAAGAATTATATAGTGTTGCTGTTCCAGATTATGTTAAATTAACTTATGAATTTATTATTTGGACATCATATATGGAACAGATGAATAAAATGATTGAACAAATTATTTATAGTGAGGGTGCCTATTGGGGGGAAGATGGGAAGTTTAAATTTAGAACACAAATAGATAGTTACACAGACGCTAGCGAGGTAGCTGTAAATACAGAAAGGTTAATTAAAACTAATTTTTCGGTTACTTTAAATGGTTATTTAATACCAGAAGAATTTAATAATGTTGTTACAACACAGAAACAACTCACACCAAAAAGAATAGTAATAAATGATGGCATTGGTATAGATCTTGATGACTTAGCTGATGGTAGAAAAGATGTTAGGATAAGTGTTTCACAAGAACCGAAAGGTGGATTAGAAAACGCTCTTGGTATGACGGCTGGAACTGGTATGAGTATTGGGGGTGGTACAACTTTTGATGGTAGTTCACCAACAACTTTTACTTTTAGTATTGGTCAAGATGTAGGTACAAGTAGTACTGTACAATTTCAAAATGTGTCAGCTTCAAGCGCACTTCACGTTGGTGCAACATCATTTGAAATAGCACAACGTGATGATGGTAAAGCTCAAGTAAATACAGATTGGGTTGTTTTGGGTGATATTATAGCTGAAAATTATATTGTCTCATCTTCTATAACATCAATGTCCATAGCGCAAGCTAGTGGTTCTACTGCTTTTGGAGACAGTATAGACGATACACATCAATTTACTGGTTCTGTGTCTATCTCTGGATCTTTTAATCTTAGTGGTGACATAACCGAAGATGGTGTTTCATATAACGAACAGTTTAATTATCTTAGAAAACAATATGTTAAAAAGGCTTCTTCAATTTCAGTACCATCAACTGCAAGTTTTACAGCGGTAACTGCTTCTTCTCCAACTAGTCTCACCACAACATCAGAAGATGATTTTATGTTTTTCTTAAATGGTCAATATATGGAACACGATGCACTTACAATTCAACAGGCTGGATCTTCTTTACTTTTAAAAGTAAACAATGATAGCATTGGATATGACTTAGAATCAGATGATGAGATAATTGCTTGGGGTAAATTTAATTCGTAAATCCCACTTTTCTTTTACCACTTCTTTATATTTATTACTATGAGAAAACGACATTGGCAAGATAGAAAAAATAGAAAATGTCCTGATTGTAGAAAAGTAATTTATTATACAAGAAAGGATTCATTTGATAGAGCAGTCGGTAATAATACCGTATGTAAATCCTGCGCCCAATCAGATAGAAAACTTACTATGGATACTATTGAGAAAATGAGACAACCTAAAACTGTTGAACATAAAAAGAAAATATCTCACAGCGTACAAAAATGGTGGGATACTAAAAGAGAACCTGAATGGCAAAGCTTAGATCACAACAATTAAATCCTAATTTAACGGGTTCATTTAATCTTAGTGGATCTTTTATTGTAACGGGTTCATTACACTCTACAAATAGTGTTGCTGATAGTGGTAGTTTAGCTTCTAGAATATCAATTGTAGAAGGTAATATAGGTGCGCAAGATTTAAATACTTATGCTACACCGACATTTGCTGGATTAAATTTAACAGACAACACCAGCATTACAGGAAGTTTGACTGTAAGTGAAAACATAAGCGGTTCAGCAACATCAACTGCTTCGTTTGCACATACTAAAATAGAAGATACTTTTCTTCTTCCTGTTGGTACAACTGCACAACGTGGAACATATTCAGGGTCAATTAGATATAGCACTACTCTCTCAACCTTTGAAGGATATGATGGTGCTAATTGGGGATCATTGGGTGGTGTAATTGATGTTGATCAAGATACAAAAATAACTGCTGAAACTTCAGCAGGCGCAGATAATGATGAGTTACAATTTACTACAGCAGGAACACTTCAATGGACGGTGGGTGCTGATGGCAGTATGACAGGAAGTCTTGGTAATCATGTAAGCGGCTCATCAACATCAACTGGTTCATTTGGTAGATTAGAAGTAGCTGGAGCTGTAAATGCAAGTGGTAATGTAAGAGTTCCAAGATTAGAAATAGATGGAGCAACTGATTATATAGATCAAGCTTTAGGTAATTTGTTCATTGTAACTACTGGTGATATTGCTGCTCAACCTGGCACTGGTAAAGCGTTAAAGGTAACGGGAGGAATAGAAGCAACAAGCCATATAACTGCAAGTGGTGATGTTTATGTATCTGGTAATGTAAGTGGCTCAGCAACCTCAACTGGTTCGTTTGGTAGAGTAGAAACTTCTGAATTTTCTACGAGTGGAACAAGTACATTTAGTGGAACAAATATATTTACAGGAAATGTTGGTATTAACTCTTCAAACCCAACTAGAGCTCTTGATGTAGTTGGTGATATAAAAGCTACTGGTGATATTATAGCTGAAAACTATATCGTATCTTCTTCAGTAGTTCACTTAACTCAATCATTTAGTAGTGGTAGTACAATATTTGGAGATACTGCTGATGATGTTCATGAGTTTATTGGTGATACTGTAAGTGGTTCAGCAACTTCAACTGGTTCGTTTGGTAAACTTGCTATGGGAACTGACGCGGAGATTTATTATGAAGGTGATGAATTTGTAATCAATCAAGGTAGAAATGCTTCAACAATATTTAGAAATCGAGGAACACAAGCATTAAGAGTTGACGGTGGTGCTAAAGTTGGTATAGGACCAGACATAGTTACTCCATCACAAATGTTACATATAAAAACTACTGGAACTACAGATGCAGCTATTACCTTAGAGGGTCCAAATTCTACTTGGACAGTTGGTAATGATTATTCAGATGGTGGAAATTTTACATTATCTAATAATTCAACAGTAGGAACTTCTGTTGCTTTTGCAATTGGTGCTAATTCTCTTATAATGATTGGTGGAGACATAAGTGGCTCTGCATCTTCAACTGGTTCGTTTGGAACGCTTCGTATTGATGGTGGTGTTGTTGATTTTGATAATGCTAATAATACATTTATAGGAAAAAATTCTAAAAGTAGTGTAATAGATGGTGCAGATAGTAATGTAATTATAGGAACAGATGCGGGCGATGCTTTGACCAGCGGAGATGATAATGTTTTTATAGGTTATGCTGCAGGCGGTGTTACAACCACCGGTGGAAAAAATATTTCGATAGGAGCTGGAGCTGGTGATAATGTAAATGGTAGTAGTAATATCTCAATTGGATTTAATACTGGTGGTTCTGGTGGACTACTTAATGTATTAATTGGAACTAATGTTGGAAGATTAATATCTACAGGTAATGGAACTATCGGCATCGGGCATGAAACGCTTTATATGCTAACAGAAGGACAACAAAATACTACCGTTGGTTATGATGCATTACGATTTGAAGCTAAAGGAGATTACTCAACTGCAGTTGGATATGAAGCATTACGAATGCAAACCGGAACAGATGGAACTGTTGGAAGTACAGCAATTGGATACAGAGCTGGATATGATGCAACAAGTGGTATAAATGGTACATTTTTAGGTGCTTCTACAAATCCATCATCCGGTTCTAGTAATAACGAAATTGTAATTGGTTATGGTGTGACAGGATTAGGAGACAATCAAACTGTTATTGGTAATTCATCACAAACCCATGTTGTATTCGGTGGAGATGCCCTAATAAGTGGTTCAGCAAAATCAACTGGTTCGTTTGGTAAATTAGAAGTAGGTAGTCAAATAAGATTAATAGAAGGTGCTGATTCATTTATCAATGGCGGTGATTTTGGCATTGGAACAAGCACGCCAGTAGCTCGTTTGGAAATAGAAGATGATGGAACATCAAACTCTATGCTATTAAAGCTTACAGTAGATGATACTAATGTCTATGGAATGGTTTTTGGTAATGACACTTTTAGTACGACTGATACAGATGGTGGACAACACATATTAAGTAACGATGGCGCTTACATAATCAGAACAATTGGATCTAGTACATCAACAAGAATCGGTGCTGGTACTGCTTGGAATGACTACAAATATTTAGAGATAGATTACGATAGTGATACTGCCGAATTTACAACCACTAAAATAAGTGGCTCATCAACCTCAACTGCTTCTTTTGGTCATTTTGTCGGAGATGGCAGTGGTTTGGAAAACGTATTTGAAGGAACAGCACCAAGTGCTTCCATATCAACTAGACTTACAAATACAGAGGCTACTGCTAGTAGTTTCATTGATGGTACAGCTGTCTTAGTGAGTGGTTCGGCAACATCAACTGGTTCTTTTGGAAGATTAGAAGCTGATGTTGTAGAAGCCAAACAATTTGTAGTATCTTCATCAGTTACAAATATTGTTACAATTGATGTTAGTGGTTCAACAATGTTTGGTGATACGGGCGATGACACTCATAGATTCACAGGATCTGTTCACATACAAAGTGGTTCTTTAGCTGGTGAAATGCACATAGTCACAAATACTGATCGGATGTTTGTTGGTAGATATGGTGGTGGAATACCTATAAGTGGTTCTATTACCGCTTCAAGATATGCTACGGGATCTGATGGTTCTATAATTGATATAGGCTTTACTGCAGTCGATGATGATGGAAATACAGTATTAACAACAACTGGTGATGGTGTGCATGTAAATGATAGAAATTATTGGTACAATAGTGAACATTATAGAGTTGGAAGTAATCATCAATATTTAAGTTATGATACTTCAAATGTTGCAGTAAAAGGTCAATTAATTGTAACTACAGGTTCATATGATGGTGAAATGTATATTAATACAGGAACAAGTGGTAGTATGGGCAGAATGTTTATTGGTAAATATACAGGTGGATTACCTGCAAGTGGCTCTGATACTGTTTCAAGATATGTTACTGGCTCCGATGGTTCTATTACTGATGTTGGATTTACTACAGTAGATGAAGATGGTAATACAGTTCTTCTTACTACTGGTGATGGTATTCATGTTGATGATAATAATTATTGGTATACGACAGGTAATTTTAAAATTGGCAGTTCTACTAATTACTTTAATTGGGATAATACAGCATTAAGTTTTACAGGACCTTTAACAGCTAGTGGTGATATAATGCCATCTGCACATAATTTATATGATTTGGGATCAGATGATATCAGATGGGCAAACATATATACTGCTGACTTACAACTTTCTAATGAAAGAGCAACACCAAATGAAGTTGATGGAACAACAGGAAGCTGGACAATACAGGAAGGTGAGGATGACTTGTATTTATTAAATAGAAATAATGGTAAAAAGTACCGATTTAAATTAGAGGAGATTAAGTAATGCCACTTCACGCTAAAACATTATTTGCAGAAAATTATGTAGTAACTTCATCTGTTACTTCTATGTCCATAGCGCAAGCTAGTGGTTCTACAATCTTTGGTGATAGTGCTGACGACACTCATTTATTTATTGGTAATACAATAAGTGGTTCAGCATCTTCAACTGGTTCGTTTGGGTTTGGTAGAATTGGTGATAAATTGGCTATTGGAACAACGAATCCAATATATGGCCCATTAGAAGCTCATTCTGATGTTTCTGGTTATGTGTCAAGTTTCAGATTATTTCCCAGTGATGGACTTTCAGGAGTTCAAACTAACCTTGCAAGTTATTTCCAAATAAAAGGCGGAACTACAGCCACATTAGTTATAGACGCTGGAACAGATTCTGATGCCGGCATCGAATTCAAACATTCAGGTTCATTCGGACCTTATATGACTGCTCAACATAACCTTAGTTTATTTGACATTGGTACGAGAAATGGATATGATTTAAGGCTTAGACCAGATTCAGGCATAGTTGATTTTGATGATAATTCTATAAAAGATTTGCTACATTTAAGTGCAAGTGGAAACATAAGTGGCTCATTAACTTCAACTGGTTCATTTGGAAGATTAGAAACTGTTGGTGCTTCTAATATTGGTGGTATTTTAAGTATTCCAGGATTTGCTAATGTATCTTCTTCATTGGCATCTGCTGTTGCTGGTGGTGATAATTTAGGTAATCATACTGCTACTCAAGATATTAATGTGGGTGGTTATGATATATCTAATTTAGCAAATGTTACTGCGAGTGGTGATATAAGTGGCTCATCAACATCAACTGGTTCGTTTGGCGCAGGGTATCTTGATAGTTATCTTGGTATAGGAACTCCAGGTGGAACATATATTAGTACCGTTAAATTGGTTATAGATCAACTTGGTACTGGACATCAAGGAATTAGATTTAAATCTAACCAAGGAAGTCATGTATATAATGATGCAGGTAGTTCAGCTGAAGCTAGTTATAGATGGTATCAAAATGGAAGTCATAAATTTCAATTATCAATGGCTTCAGACGGTGGTTCTTTATATTTATGGGATACTGCTCAGAGAATAACTTTTCACAATGGTGGATTAGTAGAATTAGATTATGCTAATGCAAAAATAAGTGGCTCATCAACCTCAACTGGTTCGTTTGGCAGACTTGAAGGTGATGGTTCAGGTTTAACTGGAATATCATCATTTGCTGGTGCAGCTGGAACTGAAACTCTTATAAGCGGATCATCAGTATCAACTGGTTCATTTGGTTCAGTAATGCAAAATGGAAAACACTTTCCACAGGTAAATTCTACTGGTGAAAGTTTTGCTTTTGGAACAAATGCTGGCGGTGCTTTTCTTGGAGATAATGTCAATAAAATAAATATTGCGATTGGCTCTAATGCCGGAACTGCTATGGCTGATTATGGTGGGAATGTTTACATAGGAAAAAATGCGGCTAAATTAAGAACTCGTGGTGATGATAATGTTGCTATAGGAACAGGTGCTGGCGGAACAGATGGTGATGATTTCGGTGACAAGAATGTTTTCATCGGATTGAGCACCGGACTTCATATAAACAGCACAAATTCGGATACGAATGTTTTCATCGGTAATCTTGCCGGAACTGCTGGTCAACAGAGTATAGCCAACGTTCTTATTGGATCTGATGCAGGAAAAACACTTACTGACTCTGCTCGTAATGTTGCAGTTGGGCCATTTGCTGGAACAGGATTTGGTGTAACAAACACCATAACTGAAAATAGTGTCTATATAGGACAATATGCTAGAACTTCTGCTACAGATGCTAATAATGAAATAGTAATAGGTTCAGAAGCAGTTGGTCATGGAACGGATACTATAACTTTTGGTGATAGTCAAATAACAGATGTATACTTTGCTTCAGGTTCTTCTACAGGAGCTACATTTCATGGCGTAAAAGATTTTGCTGGAAACATAAGTGGCTCATCAACTTCAACTGGTTCGTTTGGTATGGTTGGCATCGGGACGGCGAGTCCTGGTGGAAAATTAGATGTAGCGGGAGAGACTTTCATATCTTCTGGAAGGAAACTTCGTTTTGGTGCAAATGGATCTGACCTTAGCACTTATAGTACACAAGATGGAATTTTTTGGGGTACTTCTAATGATTCTAATTTTGGAATATTTAAAACGGCTGGGTCCTGGAGTGCTCCTAATTATCAACAGTTAGAAGTCGCTGGATGGACTGGAATTGTTCTAGATCCTGGTACTGGATATGGAAAGAGCTATGTGGACATTAAAGGGAATGGTCTTCGCGTAACATCAGGTAAAGTCGGCATCGGGACAACGAGTCCAGATCCTGGTTCTATATTACATATACATTCAGGAAGTGCTGGTAGTGTTTCAGCTGCTTCTGATGCTCAATTAGTAGTTGAAAATAATGGAGTGGCTGCTATTAATTTACTAAGTCCGAATTCAAGTCATGGACAAATTATATTTGGTGATGATGGGGATAATGATAGAAGTCAACTTGGATATGATCATGCAACGGATACTTTTTATGTTAAAGTAAATGGTAGCAGCACAAAGGTATTTAAATTAGATAGTTCAGGTAATGCACTTTTTACTAATAATGTAAGTGGCTCATCAACTTCAACTGGTTCGTTTGGAATATTAGAATTAGATAAATTTAATAGTGGTATCGGTCATAATAACAATGTAAATTTTGGAGTTGGTGCTGGTGCAACTGGTGCTGGTGAATCTAATTTAGCAATTGGTTATAACGCTGGTAATTTTTCAAATGCTGATTCTTCAATAAATATTGCTATTGGTTGGGAAGCTCAAGGACATTGGAGTGATGCAGACGGGAAAAGAAATATTGCTATTGGATATCAAAGTATGTATGATCATAATGGTGGAGATGACAATATCGCTATCGGTTCATCTGCTATGAAAGACGGAGAAGGTGATGGAGCAGATAATATCGCTATCGGAACTGAAGCATTAAAAAATATTGGAGCAGGTGCTGCTAGAAATATAGCAATTGGTGGGGATGCACAAAAAACACAAAATGGTAGCGCTACTGATAATATTTCGATCGGTTATCAATCTTTATATAATAACACAGTAGGTGATTATAATGTAGCGGTTGGAACAGAGGCCTTGTATTCTGTAAATGATCCATCGGGTCACAAAAATGTTGGAGTTGGATATAGGGCAGGATTATTTATTGCTAACGGATCAACTGAATTTACAAGTGGTTCTTCAAATGTATTTATTGGAGCACACACATACCCAAATGCTATAAATGATTCAAATGAAGTAGTTATAGGTGCTAATGCAATTGGTAAGGGTTCAAATACTGTAACCATTGGTGATGATAATATTACCAACATTTATTTAAGTGAAGATCTTGGAGCAAAAGTTCATACTGGTGATGTAAGCGGCTCATCAACTTCAACTGGTTCGTTTGGTTATGGAATTGTAGCCGATACTTTAAATGTACCAAAAATACAAGCTGCTGGTGATACTGGAATGAAGATTTTTAATGATGACGATAAAGGTCTAACACTTCATTCTACAAATGCTTATCTTGGTATATCGAATGAGGATCACACACCAAGAACATTTTTAGATATACATACTGATAGTGGTGATGGTGGAGCAATAATAGATAGTGCTACTGGATTAGCATTTTTACAATTTAGAAAGGCTGGATCATCAAAGTTTGAAATTGGTATAGATAGAGACTCTCCAGCGATGCCTGGTTGCGCTGCAAATGATTTCTATATGTACAATGGTGCTCAAAGTCATCAGGCTATGATAATAAGTACAGCTGATAGTAAAATTGAGTTTCCAAATTCTCCAATGATAAGTGGCTCAGCAACTTCAACTGGTTCGTTTGGTTCAGTTCATACGGCAGGCAATGTCGGCATCGGGACAACGAGTCCAACGGCTAAATTATCTATTGAATATGCTGCAAATTCTGAGACATTATTTAGTAGTGGGGTAATAAGTCACAGGGCAAACGCAGGTAATCCTGTATTTAATTTAGGAGATTCAATAACGGCAGGAAATTATGGCTATTTAAGATGGGATAGCACAAGTGATTTAATCCAGCTCGGAACTGAAGCTGGTGGTGTCGGGTTGTCTGT
>Ga0080013_1003174_pt1 | contig 17797 bp, 20 predicted proteins | sample ETNvirenome_6_85_FD_69236 | JGI IMG/M metagenome (GOLD analysis project Ga0080013, IMG submission 69236) | Marine viral communities from the Pacific Ocean - ETNP_6_85 (SPADES assembly) (version 2) | ecosystem: Environmental > Aquatic > Marine > Oceanic | place: Pacific Ocean | collected 2013-06-19 | reverse complement strand
GCGCATTTGTAGACGGTATTATGGAAGGTAAAGAATGGATTTGGGACAATGGTATCTTTAGAGAAGAAGTAATAGAACAATATAAAGAGGTAATAAAAAAGAGTAGTGCTAGGAATCTTGAAGAAAATGCGATTAAAGCATTTGCTCATTTCCTGTCAAAACTTTGATTTTTTATATATAATATAATCTGAACCTAAAAAGGCAAGCAATTAATGGACGAACAAACCCAAGAACAAGAAAATTTTGACGACACTTCATTGGTGAAAGAAGCCGCTTTAGTGGAAGCAAAAAAGAAAACTGGAGAAGCTAAATCATATCTTCATAGGTTTATAAGTGCTGGCAAAAAACAGATTAAACAGGATTTAAATCCTGAAAGTTTAGCAAATAAAATCACATCAGGAATTACAAACAAAGTGAAATCCGGTCTGAAGAATTCAGGTCCAGTAAAAAAGAAAAGATAATCAATATCTATCAAGGAGATACATCTATTATGAGAAATGAAGAAATTAACTATAACGACTTACTAGAAGCAGGATCAGAAACTCCAACTCTAGATACAAAGTCCGTAGAAGATGATAAACTCTATCAGAGTGCGGATGGGAAACATGCGAAGTTGGGAACTTCAGAAGTTCCAGCGAAGGCTAACAGCAAGAAGAATCAAGCTTCAATCGCTGCAAAAGCATCGGCCGCTTCCAGTAAAGTTGAAGTTCCTCAACCAATGGGAACTCCAGAGGAAAGAATGGAACAAACTCTTTATGCACTTTTCGATGGAGAAGATTTGACAGAAGACTTTATGGTCAAAACTGCAACTATCTTTGAAGCCGCTATCAACGAACGAGTTTCAGAGATTGAAGAAATTGTTCTAGAACAATACGAAGAACAACTCGCAGAACACATCGAAGAAGTATCAACACAACTTGCAGAAAAGTTAGATGACTATCTAGGTTATGTTGTAGAAAACTGGATGGAAGATAATGAACTCGCAGTAGAAACTGGTATTCGTTCAGACATCGCAGAAAACTTCATCGGTGGCCTCAAAGAACTCTTTGATACTAACTTTATTGATGTTCCAGACGAGAAATACGATATCGTTGAAGATATTGCTGAAGAAAATGAACAATTAAAATCATCATTGAATGAAGCAATTGAAGCAAACATTGAACTACATCAATCATTAACCGGTCACAGATGTCAAGAAATCTTCTTTGAAGAAGCACATGGGCTTGTTGACACAGATGTAGAACGATTAGCATCACTATCAGAAAGTATTGAATTTGAGGATGAAGACCAATATAGAGAAAAGGTTCAAATTCTTAAAGAAAGTTATTTTGGAAATGATTCTGAATCATCTGCATCATATCTTACTGAAGAAGGCGGTGACGATTCTCAAGTAAATGACAACCCAGTAATGAATAACTACATGAGTGCCATTAGTCGTCACTCAGACTCAAATAAAATGGTATAAAACTGAGTTTTTATACATAATTCACAACAAAATACTAATTAACCCCAACAGGAGAAATAATAGAAATGAATACTAACACAACACCATATGATCAATTACAGGAAAAATGGAATCCTGTATTAAATCATCCGGATCTTCCAGAAATTGGAGATTCGTATCGCGCTAAAGTAACAGCGGCACTTTTGGAAAACCAAGAGGCTGCACTTCGTGAACAACACCTCACAGAATCATCCCCAACAAACTCAATGGGTGGTGGTTTTAGTGTCAGTGCTGGCGCTCAAAACACAGGCAATCTTGCTGGTTATGACCCAATTTTAATCAGCCTTGTTCGCCGTGCAATGCCAAACCTAATTGCTTATGACCTAGTAGGTGTGCAGCCAATGTCTGCACCAACTGGACTCATCTTTGCAATGCGTTCACGATATGATACACAATCTGGTGCTGAAGCACTTTACCAAGAAGCATTTGCTAAATTTGCTGGTGAAGGTAACACATCAACAGGTGCCGCATTCAGTTCAACTGGTGGTATCGACCCAACTAGTTCACCATCCCTCACAGGTTTCCGAGCATTGCTCACGAATACCGCAGAAGGTATGGGTTCTTCGGATGGTACTGCATTCCGTGATATGGCATTCAGCATTGAACGAGTAGCAGTTGAAGCAAAAACCCGTGCATTGAAGGCTTCATACACCACAGAACTCGCTCAAGACCTTAAAGCAGTTCATGGTTTGGATGCAGAAACTGAACTTGCAAACCTACTCTCAACTGAAATCCTTTCGGAAATCAACCGAGAAGTTGTGCGAAGCATTTATGTTTCAGCAAAGAATGGCGCACAACACGCAGACTTAAACAGTGCTGGTACTTATAACTTAAATGTTGACTCAGATGGACGATGGAGTGCAGAACGATTCCGTGGTCTTATGTTCCAATTGGAACGAGAAGCAAATATTATCTCAAAACAAACGCGCAGAGGTAAAGGAAACTTTGTTCTCTGTTCGTCCGATGTTGCTTCAGCACTCGCAATGGGCGGTTGGTTACAACTCTCACCTGCATTAAACACCTCACTGGATGTTGATGACACAGGTAATACTTTCGTTGGTACACTCAACGGTAAGATGAAAGTGTATATTGACCCATATAGTGCCACAACAAATGATGCCCGCTCAAGTGATGTAAACTTCGCTTGTGTTGGATATCGTGGTTCTAATCCATACGATGCTGGCCTTTTCTACTGCCCATACGTTCCGTTACAAATGGTTCGTGCGGTTGGTGAAAATACATTCCAACCAAAAATCGGTTTCAAGACTCGTTACGGTATGGTTGCAAACCCATTCTCACACGATGACGGTACATCAGTGATGTCCGATGGAAACTTGGTTGCTGGTAAGAATGTTTATTACAGGTTATTTACTATAACTAACCTTCACGGCAACACAGCATAATTAGTGTAGAATAACACTATGAGAAAAGGGTGTCCTTCGGGGCACCCTTTTTATTATACATACCATATGGAGAAATACTACAATGGCCTATGAAGGTGGATATACTGGAGAGAAAGCAGGATATACTGGTCCTGGCATACCTGATGTTACTAGAGTTTCTGACCCTAGGCAACCAGATACCAACAATTATCTCTCTAGCAACTATTTCAAATTGGAAATTACTAGACTTCCTTTGGTAACATATCATTGCCAATCAGCGAATTTACCCTCTCTTACATTAACCCATGTCGAACAGGGTAATCCTACAGGAACTGCTGTTAAATGGGTCGGTGGCAGATATGTGTGGGAAGATTTTACTGTTAGTTTTGTTGTGGATGAAGATATGAAGAACTGGATTGAGGTATTTGAATGGATGGAAGATATTGCCGTAATGACGGATGTTAGAAATACAATGAATTATAATATATCTCCCGGTTCTAAAAAAGGGCATAATGCAGGCCAGATGAATGATTACTTTTCAAATGCTCAATTAATAATCACCAATAGCAGTTACAAGCCTAAACTGACCGTGAGTATAACAGATATGTTTCCCACTGCACTAAGTGGCATACAATTTAATTCTACAAATACAGATAATGAACCAGTCATAGCAACTGCCACTTTTGCATACACATACTATACAATCAATAGATTAACAAATAATGCATAATATTTCTTGATTTTTTGTGTATTTGTTGTATAATACAATAGTTAGGAGTTTATTATGAATCTTGAAGATATTAGGCAAATGGTGAATATTGATGTAGAAATGGACAAAACCGAACTTGATTTGGAATCCATGAAGACGCCACAACTACATAATAAATATTTAATAATCTTTTCAAACGAAAAACTTATACTTGGCAAATTAAAATCTGATTTTAATGTTCTTAGGAAGAATAAATGGCTATATTATACAGGAAAATTGAGCCAAGAACAATTAGAGGATTTTGGGTGGGATACATTTGACCTAAATATATTGAAGTCAGACATAGACAAATTCCTAGATGGTGATGAAGATTTGATAACTCTTGCCAATAGGATTTTATTACAACAAGAGAAGGTAAACTATCTGGAAAGTGTGATTAAAATAATCAACAATAGGCAATGGAATATTCGATCTGCTATTGATTGGTTGAAGTTTACAAATGGCACATGAGTGATTTAGAGATACATCAAGACGATACGGTAAATATAAAGATTCATTGCGATAGAAATATTGCCAAAGAATTAAGCCAATTCTTTACTTTTACCGTTCCCAATTATAAATATACTCCCGCATATAAAAACAAGATATGGGACGGCCAAATCCGTTTATTTAATGTTCATACCCATTTAATATATGCAGGTCTAAAAGACTATGTTAAATCGTTTGTAGACGAAAGAAACTACACCTATGATGACAAGACCTACAGTACGACCAAAAAAATAACAAATAAAGATGTTTCCAAATATATTAATGATAAGATAAAACCTTCGTTAAATGGAGAATCTATAACACCATATGAGCATCAAATAAAAGCAATAAAACATGCAATTGAAAATGATAGGTGTTTGTTGTTATCGCCGACAGGTAGTGGAAAATCTCTAATAATATATTCTCTTATTCGCCACTATGAAAGTGTATTACCAGAGGATAAGCAAATCCTAGTAATAGTTCCTACAACTGGACTTGTGGCACAAATGTACAATGATTTTAAAGATTATTCTTCTGGTGTTGAATGGAATGCAGACATTAAATGTCATTCAATATATGCAGGTCAAGATAAGGTTACAGACAAAAAGATAATCATATCAACATGGCAAAGCATATACAAAATGCCAGAAAAATACTTCAAGAAGTTTGGTGCAGTATTTGGCGATGAATGTCATTTATTTAAAGCAAAATCACTTACTACTTTAATGACCAAATTGGTGGATTGTCCCTATAGAATAGGAACAACAGGAACTCTGGATGGAAGTTTCACACACAAACTAGTAATTGAAGGTTTATTTGGTAGAGTTTTTTCTGTAACTAGTACAAAGAAATTGATGGATAAGGACCTCCTTTCAGATTTGGAAATAGATTGTATAAATCTTCGTTATACTCCAGAAGAAATACAAGAAATTAAAAGGGCGCCATATCAAGAAGAATTGAAGTGGATTATAGAAAACGATAAAAGAAATCAATTTTTATGCAAACTTTGTTGTACATTACATGGTAATACATTGATGTTGTTTAATTTTGTTGAAACCCACGGAAAACCGTTATATGAAATGATAAAAAAGGAATGCGAAAACCCCAGAAAAGTATTCTTTATTTATGGTGGAACAAATACAGAGCAACGAGAAGAAATTAGGCAAATTATAGACAAAGAAAAGAATGCAATATTGATTGCCTCATATGGCACCTGTTCAACAGGTATCAATATAAAAAATATTCACAATATTGTGTTTGCGTCCCCATCGAAATCAGTTATTCGGGTATTACAGTCCATTGGCAGAGGTTTGCGTAAATCAGAAACAAAAAATAAAGTAAAATTATACGATATTAGTGATGATTTGTGCTTCAAAAAATATAAAAATCACACTATGAAACATCTAGACGAACGAATAAAGATATATAGTAATGAGAACTTTAAATGTAAGACGGTTAAAATCCAATTATGAGGGCAAATATGAAAGACAACTCATATAGAATATTAAAATTGAAAAGTGGTGAAGAATTGATTACTAAAATAACTTCTTCTAAAAATGATAAATTGACTATCGAAAGACCAATGATATTTAAATCTACTACGATAACCGACCCATATGGTAGAGCAAAAGAAATTACAATTCTTAAAAACTGGCTCATCTATTCAGACCATGAAGAAACCTCCATTCCCAAAGACTTTGTTGCCAGTTTCCTTAAACCAGATTTGGATGTTCTTGAATTATATCACCTTGAAAAGGAAAAAGAAGAAGAACTAAAAAAACAAAAAAACAGAATTATCAAACGACCAACCAAACGACCAACCAAAGATACAACAAAAAAGAAAAACACCAATGCTGAAAATGAATTCGACAGCATTATGAACCTCTTAAACAAATATAAAAACAAAAAAGATGATATTGTTGATAAAATAATGGACAATATAGAGAATATGAGTGATGAAGAATTTCAAGAGATGCAAGAATCACAAGAAAATGACTTTGAAAATTATATTACAATGAATATTGTTTTACCGCCAGAAGCACTATTAAGTTTAGTTGATTCTGGATTAATCGATGAAGAGGAGATTTTGAGAATGATTCATGCTTTAAAATCTCAAGCGGACTTTCAATCAAAGATGAACAACAACATAATGAATTACTATGATAGAAATAAGAATTATAAAAATCATGGAAAAGATTGGCAAGATTGGAGTCCATTTCCCGAAGATTATCTTAATGATGAGGACCTGGATTAAGGCCTCAGTAGGCTATTTATTTCCCATGGCACAGAAGAGTGTAACACGAAAAGAGAATAATGTCAAGGAAAAAACCAATATTTATTTTGATTTTTTAAAAAAAGTAGTTATAATGTAAATATGTCAAAGAAAAATAAATCAACACACCACTATATTGATAATAAAGAATTCTTTCAGGCGATGGTAGAATGGAAGAAATTGGTAGTAGATGCTGAAAATTCTGGAGATGAAAGACCACCGATAACAGAATATATTGGCGAATGTTTTTATAAAATAGCAGAACATCTATCATATAAGCCAAACTTTATTAATTATCAATATAAGGAAGAAATGACTGGCGATGGTATAGAAAATTGTTTAATGTATGCACACAATTTTGACCCAGAGAAATCAAGGAATCCATTTTCATACTTTACTCAAATAATATATTATGCATTTCTTAGAAGGATTGAGAAAGAAAAGAAACAATCGTATATCAAATATAGAGCAATGGAATTGCTAGACGATGGTTCATTGGGTGGGTGGTACAAAGAGAACTATTTTGAGAAAGATAGCATGAAAAAGGCCATGTCTTCTCATTTTAATTTAACCGAAAATGATATCGAAAAGTTTACCCCAAAGAAAAGAAAAAAGAAAACAAAAAAGAAAACAAAAAAGAAAACAAACAACTTAGATGAAGTTTTACAGGATGATATAAAGAGTGAAGATAGCACTGATAAATGACACGCACTTTGGTGCAAGAGGCGACAGCCAATTATTTTTAGATTATTTTATGAAGTTCTTCGATAATGTATTTTTCCCATACATTAAAGAGAACAACATAAAGACGGTAATACACGCCGGCGACTTGATGGATAGAAGGAAGTTTGTAAACTTCAATATTCTTAATCAAGTTCGCACAAAATTCATAGACAAACTAAGAGATGAAGGTGTAGAGTTACACTGCATTCTTGGTAATCATGATGTATATTACCGCAATACAAACACAGTTAATTCGATACGAGAATTATTCGGTAACGATTTAAATCTATACGAAGAACCAACTGTGGTGAACTTTGATGGTTTAGACATTGCATTGTTGCCTTGGGTAAATAAAGAAAACCACGACCAATCTATAGATTTTATTAAAACCGCCTCTGCACCAATTCTCATAGGACATCTTGAATTGCAGGGATATGATGTAATGCGTGGAGTTAAATACGATGGTGGTATGAATCCAAAACTATTTGAAAGATACGAACAAGTATTTACAGGACACTTTCATTGTCGGCAAGAACACGGCAACATTTACTATATGGGAACACAATATCAAATTACCTTTGCAGATTTAAACGAAACAAAAGGTTTTCATGTATATGATACCGATACAAGAGAAATAGAGTTTATTCCTAACCCATATAAAATGTTCCACGCAGTATCATATAACGATGAAAACGGCCCAGTTGACAGCGAACAATTTAAATGTAAACATTTAGACGGAACTTATATTAAATTATATGTTGAAGAAAAGAATTATCCATATTCGTTTGAACGGTTTATGGATAAGTTATATTCTTGTGGAGTTGTTAAGATTACGGTCGTTGAAGAATTTGACAATTCTGAATGGACTCAAGAAGAAATAGTTGATATTGCTCAAGATACTGTTACACTAATCAACAATGAAATAGATTCTATTGAAGAAGTAAAGGATAAGGCCAAAATGAAAAAACTCATTAAAGACCTTTATATGGAGAGTTTGTCACTGTGATAATTTTCAAGACACTTTCATATAAGAATTTCCTTTCATCTGGAAACTATAAAACTGTTATAGATTTTGTCAAAAGCAACAACACACTTGTGTCTGGAGAGAATGGTGCAGGCAAGTCTACAATGCTTGATGCACTAACATTTGTATTGTTTGGCAAGTCATTTCGTGGTGTTAATCTTTCTTTGTTGATTAATTCAATAAACGAGAAGGATTGTGAGGTAGAAATTGAATTTTCATCAGGGAAAAACGAATACCACATAATTCGTGGAATAAAACCAAAGAAGTTTGAAATATACAAGAACGGCGATTTATTGGACCAAGATGCAAAGTCTAGAGATTATCAAAAGATTTTAGAAGAACAGATTCTTAAAATGACCTTTAAATCTTTTTGTCAGGTGGTCATACTCGGTTCAAGTAATTATATTCCGTTTATGAAGTTATCTTCAAAAGACAGAAGGTCGGTGGTAGAGAATTTGTTGGATATAGATGTGTTTTCTGTTATGAATACTATTGTCCGTGCAAGACTTCAGGCAGCAAAAGAATATGTTAAAGATATAGACCATAAAGTAGAATTAGTCAAAGAAAAGGTAGATGCAAAAAATAAACTCATTGAAACCCTTCAAAAGAAATCAAGTGATTCCGCGGAAAAATATAGAGAAGAAGCCAAAGAAACAGGCAATCAGGTGAATAAACTTGCAGAAGATATTGAACTGCATGGAAAAAAGATTGATAAATTATTAGAACAAGTAAAGGATAAAGATGATGTTTCAGATAATTTATTACAATTTGAATCACTTGAAACAGAATTAAAAAATAAGATAAAAAACATTGAGAGGAATGTAAAATTTTATGAAGAAAATAACACCTGCCCGTCCTGCAAACAAGATATCCAGGAATATCATAAAGAATGTGTGTATAAAGAACAGGCCGAAGAAAAAATAAAGATTGAAGAATCGATACAGACAATTGTTGATGATATTAAAGTTGCCGAAGAGAAATTAAACACTATTAATGAAATTCTTGAAGACATTCAAACAGAAAATGAACAAATTTCTAAAAAACAACATCAAATAGCCGCACACCAAAAATATTTTAAAAAGATGTTAGATAGTGCTAAAGAAGCATCAGTTGAAGGAACTGAAATTCAACAAACAAAAGACGAATTCAATCAATTAATTGGCCAAGGTAAAGAATATGTTAAAACAAGAAAAGAATTGGTGGAAGATAAACATTATTGTGGTATTGCTTCTACTTTATTGAAAGATAGTGGCATTAAAGCAAAAATCATCAAACACTACTTGCCAATTATGAACAAACTCATCAACAAGTATCTTGGCGATATGGATTTCTTTTGTAAGTTTATGCTAGATGAAACATTTATTGAAACAATTAAAAGTCGCCATAGAGATGAGTTCACATATTATAGTTTTAGTGAGGGTGAACGACTTAGGATTGATTTGTCGTTGCTTTTGGCATGGAGAGAAGTGGCACGATTGAAAAACAGTGTGAATTGCAATTTACTCATTCTAGACGAAGTATTTGATTCCAGCCTAGATGCAGTTGGCACAGAGGAGTTTCTAAAATTATTAAAAACTTTCGGAAATCGTGCGAATATATTTGTAATTTCTCATAAATCTGATACAATGACAGATAAGTTCGAGAACCATATTGTGTTTGAAAAGAAGAATAATTTTAGCAAGATTAAATGAAACCAAAACAGGCCAATATGGAAGAAATTAAAGAAATATATGCCATTTTTGCAAAATATAAAGACATATTCCCGCATATCAGGTTTGATTATATCCAACGCAAGATTGATTCGGGTTGTTGTATTTATGAGGATGATGTGGTCATTACATATACCGTCTATAAAAGAAAACAACGAATTGGCGACAACTATGCAGTTAAGGGCGATGTGATGTTACATCAAATAGTTAATGCCAATCCCAATAACGGAAAGAGTGCAGAGGTATTGCAAAGATTTTTTGAATACACAGTAGAAGGAAAGCCAGTCTGGCTAACAGTCCGTACAGATAATAAACGAGCAATTAAATTTTATGGTAAGATGGGGTTTAAAGATGTGGGAAATATTTATTGGATGAAAGGAAAGTTGCCCGGCCAAGTGTTTCGACATTTGCCAAAAGTAAACAGTGTATTATGAAATATGACAAAGATAAAATGAAAATAGTAACAACCAGTAGTAAATTATTAGAATATGACGATGAAAAATTAATTGACGGGAATTCGGTAAGAACATGTACAGAATGCAAAGAAACAAAAACACTCCACGAATATGCACAAAATAATACAAGCATTCGTTCTAAAGAAGAGTATGTTTACATCGATGAAGATGGAACTGTTTATGACAATGCTGGAAAGAATTTTAAATTTAGACGAGAGTGTAGTGAGTGTAGAAAATCAGGTAAGTCTAAAGATTCCTTAAACGGAGATAGAGTTTTTAAAAAATACGGTGTGCCTGGGCCATCATGCGTTCAAGGATGTGAACTTTGTGGACATGTTCCATTGGCAGGAGAAAGAAAATTATCCAAGGATCATTGCCATAAAAATGAAACACCAAGAGGATATCTATGCACTAAATGTAACACTGGTTTAGGAAATTTTCCAAATAATAGTGTTGCTGAAGGGGATTTAGAATTCTTTAAAAGGATAGTAGAATACTTAGAAAATGTTGAAGGTGATAAATGGATGGAAAAATTCACCACAATTAATGTTTTGGAAGAAGTATAGAGTGATAGAACAAATGACTAAACAATTTTACGAACGAAATAACTATGTAATAGACTCACATGTAAATTGTTTATTTGAAGATTTGCTTGAAATGACTCCTGATGAGTTTCGCAATTGGGTTATTGAAATGCGGAAAGAAGTTAAACATTCTTGGGACACATATGGCTGCCCACCAAGAACAGGGAAAAACGAAGAAGATATTATCGATAGATTCAATAAGATTGCCGAATATCCTGTACATAAGTTTGAGTTTACAGATGAACTTGCTGATGTAGGAAAAGATGTCATCATCAACAAATCACGCATTGGCGGTGAAGCAGACCAGTGGTATAGTAATATGATGAAAGTTCGTATCAATTATACAGACAAAGATACAGGATATTCAATCTATGATTTGTTTGCGGATGATACACACCTTGAGAAAATGGTGAAGGGTGGAATGCGACATTTTCGCAGGGATTCCCTATACGAACACGCAAAGAGTGCGTTTACACACAACAAGAAGTATTCTATCATTGATACAGGGAGTCCAACAGAATGGATGGATGTATTTCATGATTCTCCCCACATATTTAGTGGGTATGATTTTATGTTAGAGGAAGTAAACATCCGTGATGGAATGAATAGTGGATACTTTCAGATTGAACAGGATAAAATTTTAAACCTAACAAAAGACCAAGTGCAAGAATACAAAGATAAGGGTCGGTTAGAATATCGCCATCACTCCACATTCGACATAGATAATATGTCTGATGAAAAACGATACAGCATTCGTGTTTACAAAAAGGGGTTAAAGATGTTTCCAAAGGCCTTTGCGGCGTATCGTATCGGTTATATTCAACCCGCTGTCAATTTCCCACCAATGACTGCTAAATACTTATATGAGAGATACACAGAAGATTTTAAAGACCAAGAAGTTATTAACATCTATGACCCATCGGCTGGTTGGGGCGGTCGCATACTCGGTGCTATGGGTGTTCGGGATGACCGCAGGATTCATTATATTGGTACTGACCCCAATCCTGACAATTTTCTTGATGATGGTAATTACAGTAAGTATGCTTCTATTGCAGATTTTTACAATACCAAAACATATAGGGCAAATCCATTCTTTTCCGAAACGAATACTTACGAAATCTTCCAAGAAGGTTCAGAAGTAATTCATATCAATCCCAATTTTAAAAAGTATAAAGGTAAATTGGATTTTATATTTACATCACCGCCATATTTTAATCGTGAAGCATATAGTGAAGACCCAAATCAGTCATATAAGAAATTTGGTTCATCGTATGATTCGTGGCGACATGGATTTCTTGCACCAACATTAGAAACTTGTGCAGAGTATTTGAGGCCGGGAAGGTATATGGCGTGGAATGTTGCAGATTTACTAATTAGCGGAAATTATATGCCATTAGAGAAAGATAGTATTGACATACTTGAATCTTGTGGTATGATATACAAATACACACTAAAGATGGCATTAGAAGGAATGCCAGGACAAAATAGAATAGGTGAAGATGGTAAACCGACTTGTAAAAATTACTGTCAAGTAAATGGAAAGTATTTTAAGTACGAACCAGTGTTCGTTTTTTGGAAACCAGAATAAGGAAGTAAATAATGGCCAAAAAGAATAGTAATAAAAAAGAAAAGCATGACCTTTTATACATCATGAACCCAAATTGTGGGTGGTGTAAAAAATCAGACCCTGTGGTTGAAGAACTCAAAAAGGACGGATATGATATCACAACGTTAGATATCACCAATCCAGAAGATGCAAAAGTAGCAAACGAAGTAAAAGCAAAATATAATGCACAATGTGGTACTCCTTTGTTTCTTGATGCAGAAACTGGCAATATGGCTTGCGGTTTTCGAGAAAGGGGAGCATTAGAACCGTGGGCAAAAGGAGAACAAATGGAAGAAAGGCCTGCACCAACTCCTCCACAAAAACCCACACCCAAAAAATATAAATTAGAATATATTTGGACAGATAGTGATGGAAACATTAGAAGTAAGGTACGATATTCTACAATTGTACAGATGCCAAATGAAATGCTTTCTATGCGTAATGTTCCACAATGGTCTTTTGATGGGTCTAGCACCAATCAAGCAGAAACAACCGATAGCGATTTAATTATTAGTCCAGTTAGGTTGTTCCCAAATCCAATGGAATCAAGGAATCAATCACAAATGGCGAGTTGGTATGTTCTATGTGAGGTTTTAAATCCAGATGGAACACACCACGAATCCAATTTACGAAAAGAACTTTGGGATATATTACAAGAAAATAAAGACCAAGATATTTGGGTTGGTGTTGAACAAGAATATGTGATGGTTGATGAAGTATCGGGTCAACCATATGGGTGGACGGATTATAAAGATTCTACTCCTCCACCTCAAGGTGAATATTATTGTGGTGTTGGTGGTAACAAACAAAAAGGAAGGGTAATTGCAGAACAACATGCTAATTTGTGTATTCAAAGTGGAATTGCATTTGAAGGATTTCATCCAGAGGTTATGTTATCTCAGTGGGAATATCAGATAGGCCCAGGAAATCCTTTAGATATTGCTGACCAGTTGATTTTTTCTCGATTTTTACTTCAAAGAATAACAGAACGAGTATCTTTTCCTGTTGCGGTATCTTATGATTCTAAAGTAATGCCAGATGGCAATTGGAATGGTTCTGGCGCTCATATTAATTTTTCTTCAAAACAAATGAGAGAAGAAGACGGCCCAGAATATTTAAATATTATATGTTCATCACTTGCAGAATCTCACGATGAAGCAATCAAGTCGTATGGAAAAGACAATGATAAGAGATTGACAGGCAGGCATGAAACTTCATCTATTGATAAGTTTACATGGGGAGAAAATGACAGGACTGCCTCCATTCGCATTCCATTTTCTGCTGTTGGAGAAGATAAAATGGGATATTTGGAAGATAGAAGACCTTCTGCTAGTATGAATCCATACGAAGCATTCTCTTATTTGGTTTCAACCGTTTCTTCAGTTTCTAAAGAATTGTTAGTAAATATATAGAATATGAGTAATACACTAAACAGTTCGTCATATGAGGAATATTTCAAGGACCAGTTATCAATACTTTCGCCTAATTTTAAAGTAAAAACATATAAGAGGGCAAATGAAGATGAATGGGGATGTTTTATTAACGGAAAAGACCTCCGCATTCAAATTCAATTTAAAAAGAAATCTTTATTTGAGTTTCTTGTCGAATCTTCATTTTGGCGCCAAAGAAATACAAATAAAAAAGATAGAATTTATATGCGAGCGTATGCAGACCCAAAAATACAGATAATTAGGAATGCACAAGTTAAAAAGAAACCAAAAGTATCTAAAGTATCTAGTGTTGTAAGTAGAACACAAGATGCTTTTGAAAAGATGAAAAAGAAATGAAACCCCCATTAAAATGGAAAATTAAAGACGGTAGTGGTAATTATAATGTATATAAAAAGGGAGATGTAATTTCCAAAAATGGAAAATTATATATTGCATTACGAACAACCACTGTTGAACAAGGTTCTCCCGAACATGGAAAAAAAGCAGGGTGGAAAGAATTCACAGAAGACCGTATTAAAAAGTATACCGAAAACATTTCGGCCCCTATTAATCCTTTTATTGGCGATGAGTGGTACGATACCAGTAGGGGCATACTTTTTAAATTTATTGATGATGGAACATCCACCCAATGGGTAGAGATATGAAAAATGATATTATTAGACAATAATCAATTAGTGATTGCCAGTTTATTTCATGCAAGTAAAACTGAAGCAGGACTAACAGAAGATTTGGTTAGACATTTAGTTTTAAATGTTTATCGAATGTACAACAAAAAATTCTCTAGAAAGTATGGGAATATTATTATATGCAATGATGGCAGACATTATTGGCGTAATGAAATGTTTGAATATTATAAAGCAAACAGAAAGAAACAGCGTAAGACTTCTTCAGTTGATTGGGACGAGTATTACAAAATTATGAATGTTATTCAGGATGAAATTGTAAATAATTTGCCATATAAAAATATTCAAATCGATAATGCAGAAGCAGATGATATCATCGCAATATTGACAAGGCATTTTCATACAAATGAAGATATTATGATTGTTTCAAGTGATAAGGATTTTCAACAATTGCAACGATATCCAAATGTTCATCAATATAGTCCAATTAAAAAAGATTTTCTTGTGTGTGAAAACCCAGAAGAATTTTTAATCGAACACATCATTAAAGGAGATTCGTCAGATGGCATACCAAACATTCTGTCGGATGATGATGTGTTTATACAAGAAGATAAACGGCAGAAACCGTGTGGTAAAAAGAAGATAGGAATTATTAGGGAAGAATTGTCAGAATGGACATCTACCGATAAATGGAATAGAAATCAACAGATGATTGATATGACCATGATACCAGAAGATGTTGAAAATACAATTCTTTTAGAATTTAACAAAGAACCAGTTGGAAAAAGGAGCAATATATTAAATTACTTTATTCAGAAGAATTTAAAATATCTGATGAATTATATTGAAGAATTTTAATGAAACGTAAAAATAAAAAGAAAAAGAGTAATTTCAATGCCTACGCCGCAGAAGATTACCAAGAATTGACTAGAAAAGATGGCATGAAAAAGAACAACAGAAGAAAGAATCGTCACAGCCAAAAAAGAGATTTAAAGTATTATATAGATAACTCTTGACTTGAGTTTAAATTGTGATATACTATGTTAGTTGAAACATTTAGTGAACGGAGATTATATAATGACAACAGCAACAGCAACGAAAATTTCAAAAGAAACACTAGACATTCTAAAGAATTTTTCTTCCATTAATTCAAATATTCTAGTAAAACCAGGACATACACTGACCACTGTATCTCCTGTAAAGAATGTTATGGCAAAAGCAACGGTTAAAGAATTATTTGATACACAATTTGGGATTTGGGATTTGAATAAATTTTTAGGTACGGTGTCTTTGTTTGAATCGCCAGATTTTGAATTCCAAGACAACTTTGTCAACATTTCAAATTCTACAACAGAGGTAGTATATCACTACTGTGAACCAAAACTACTCACCACTGCAAACAAAGAAATTACGATGCCAGATAGTGTTTTGGACTTTACTTTAAAACAGGCAGATTTAATAGAACTTCAAAAGGCCGCATCTGTAATGCAACTTCCTGATATGGTAGTTCGTTCTAATAGCGGTAATGTAGAACTTGCGGTTTTGGACAAGAAAGATTCAACAAGCAACACATACTCAATCAATGTGGATGCAACAACTGATGCAGAATTCGATTTCTTCTTCAAAGTAGAAAATCTAAAAATGATTAGTGGTGATTATAATGTAACAATTTCTGAAAAGAAAATCAGCCAGTTGATAAACACGAACGATACAGTCACATATTGGATTGCATTAGAATCAGATTCAACCTTTAACGGATAAATAAGTATGAAATTATTAGTAACAGGCGGAAGCGGATTAGTTGGTTCTGCCATCGATGCACAGTTTAAACCAAGCCATGATGAATTAGATTTGATGGAAATTGATACAATCATTGATTACATTGAAGATAATGAAATTACACACATCATACACTGTGCGGGCAGGGTAGGTGGCATCAAAGCAAATTCAGAACATCTGGGTGAGTTTTTCTATGAAAACATCATCATGAATACAAATGTTCTTGAAGCGGCAAGAAAATGTGGAGTAGAAAAGGTTGTGTCGTTTATGAGTACTTGTGTATTTCCAGACGATGCTACCTATCCTCTCTCACCAGACCAAATTCATAATGGAGAACCACATTCATCTAACTATGCATATGCGTATGCAAAGAGAATGTTAGAAGTTCAGAGCAGGGCATATCGGGACCAATATGGTTGTAACTTTGTCACTGTTATTCCTTGTAACATATACGGACCAAACGACAACTTTGATTTGAATAGTAGCCATGTAGTCCCTGCACTTATTCGTAAATGTTACGAAGCAGGAGAAAACAATACAGATTTTGAATTATGGGGAACGGGCGCGGCATATCGTGAATTCGTTTATGTTGAAGATGTTGCTACAATCGTAAAGTGGGTACTACTTAATTATAATGAACCCACACCATTTATAATTTCGCCAGATTTAGAAATAAGTATGGCAGTATTAGCACAGACTATTGCTTTCAAAATGAATTTTAAAGGCAACATAGTTTATAATCACAAGTATCCAGACGGACAGTTGAAAAAACCATCAGACAATAGTATACTAAAAGGGTGTTTACCAGAGTTTGAGTTTATACCAATTCAAGAAGGATTGAGCAAATCAATAGATTGGTTCTTATCAGAATATGGAGTTCATATATTATGAAAAAAGCATTAATTACAGGTATTAATGGCCAGGACGGTTCTTATCTTGCAGAATTTTTATTATCAATGGGATATGAAGTTCATGGAATATTAAGAAGAAATTCCGTTTCAGAAAATCAAACATCAAGATTAGTAAGTTGTTATGAACAGTTGAATTTATCTTATGGAGATTTAACAGATTTATCATCACTGATTGATATTCTGCAAAAGGTACAACCAGATGAAGTATATAATTTGGCAGCCCAATCTCATGTAGGAGTTAGTTTTAATGTGCCTGTCCAAACTGCGATGGTGACTGGATTGGGGGTTTTGAATGTTATCGAAGCCTGCAAATTGGTTTGTCCACAAGCAAAAATTTACCAAGCATCTTCATCAGAAATGTTTGGGAATTCTATAGACGATGATGGCTTCCAAAGAGAAACTACAGCAATGCTCCCAGTAAGCCCTTACGGTTGTGCAAAAGTATTTGCCTATAATATATGCAGAAACTACCGTAATGCATACGACATGTTTATCTCTAATGGTATTTTGTTTAACCACGAATCTCCCCGAAGAGGC
>Ga0080013_1003173_pt1 | contig 17799 bp, 29 predicted proteins | sample ETNvirenome_6_85_FD_69236 | JGI IMG/M metagenome (GOLD analysis project Ga0080013, IMG submission 69236) | Marine viral communities from the Pacific Ocean - ETNP_6_85 (SPADES assembly) (version 2) | ecosystem: Environmental > Aquatic > Marine > Oceanic | place: Pacific Ocean | collected 2013-06-19 | reverse complement strand
CCACGACCTTCTTCAGACACTTTAGCGTTGTAGTAGTTATTAGCTGCTGTCGCAATCTTGTCAATAGAAGCGATGGTAGACCTTGATTTAGCCGCGTCACCAACTCCACCAAACTTCGGTGCGGCGGTTGTGGCTAATGTTCCCATCATTGCAGTAACAACGGCAAATTCAGCAAGTGAATTACCTTTGGTACTTTTTAGTTTTTTTAGTAAGTTTAACATAATTGTTTTCCTAAATTAGTTATTGTTTAACCTTATACTACAAAAACTGTACCAAAAAATGTAATACTCCAAAAGGAGGCATTACAGGGCGGGGAGAGTACCATATTGATACTAGATGTAACTATACGTTACTATATCAATATGGTACAGAAATGAATATTAATATTGTCCACAATCGCTAATAACCATGTACCAAAGTATGTTGTAATTCCATATGTAATTATGCACTTCCTTTAAGTATTTCTTTTGTAATGGCCACGCATCCTTCTCCATCTCGGCCGTACATTCGAATTGAGTATTATTCATATCCTGTAAATAGTGTATAACTTCATGTAGTAGTACTCCCTGAGTCCAAGGGTCTTTTAAATCCAATTCTCTTCTAATGTAAATAATATTTTTCTTATAATCGTAGAACCCTTCATAATCGGGGAATATAATCTCTTCCATAATGATACCCATTCGTTCAACTCGAGGAACAGGAAAATCTACTCCATAGTCGGTGTTTGTTCCTATCCAAAGCATTAGAGATATGATAAGTTCTTTCATGCTCATATTTTTCTACTTTTTAACATTTCTTTTATAGTCCGTTTCATATAAAAACAATCATATAAAACAACTTGGTCCTCTTTAAGATGGACTAAGTATAGATTTTTTATATCCAGGTTATAGTAGGTTTCTAATATATAACCATACAGGGACAGTTGCAGGGTGTAGTGATTAAAGTTGCAATCTTCCATATCCATAGTTGCAGATTTAGTACCTGTTTTTCCTTTATACGCTCGTTTATGAATTTTTTTGTTAGTCTTCCAATCTATTATTGTATACTTGTCATTATCAGTATTATGTACCAAAAGATCAATTGTACCAGCCATTCCTATTTCTTTACTATATATTGATACTTCGGGATATAATTTACAAGAGTCAGGAATATTAGATGTAAGCCACTCTACTCCTACTATACTTTTCTTATGTCCAGGAGGCGTACTATCTCGAACATATATTTCTAATTCTTCATGTATCTTTGTGCCTATAGTAGCTGATAACGTCCATTCGTTAAATAAATCTTCTTTTGTAAATCCTGCATACTTAGGAAGACCAACAAGCTTAGTGGCAATAGCTTCTCGATCAAACGGTTCAAAGAATCCATGTACGAATTGTGTCGAACTAAGAAACTTAAAATCAGGGTCATCCTTTAAGATATACCTATGATTTTCAGGTTCTAGACTTATACTATTATCATGTAATCTATTCACGTTTTTAAAATCTTCTTATACGTTTATAACATATATAAAGTTCCCTAATTTAAGAACTTTATATGAACTCTACAAGAAAAGTTATGAGGGCAGGTATAGTTTAAGTATTTTTATAAAACGCTATTAAAAGGGCAATTAAAAATACACATGCCAGGATTTCCATTAAGTGGACCTGAAGCCATTCAAACATATTACTATTTCCAAGATTAAATCTATGATAAACATCTTTCGATCTCGTCGTAGTGTCTTGTTACTATATCTAAGTTATGTCACTATTTCTTATAACAGTCTACACAAATAGGTTTCTTTTCTTCACCATACCAATCTACCCAATAAGAATTGGCAGCATGTGTAGTGTGGTATACTTCTCTTTTACATACTGAACAATACTTGCGCGGAATGTGGTGTAGTTTGGTCTTAGGTCGTTCCATAGCTTTAAGTTATGGCACTAAACAGGTTTGTCTATAGCTTACACATGATTTGATTACCCGGGTAGAGGAGTAAGAAAATATGATAAACGTAATTAAGAACTTAAAGTAGAGCTAGCGTACTTGAAGTAGCTATATAGGGGCTGAATTTATTTATTTTTTATATACGATTTGAGTAAACACTTAGGGACGAATATATTCTCCGAAAATGACGAGAATCTGGCCGCTAATTACTATATAGTATTGTATGGTATGAACTTTTTGTTTCGTGCCCCCGGTACTATAAATAGCACAGCAAAAGACCAGTCTATGGTAGTTGTGCTTCCCTTCCTTCATGGGGTTGATCATGAAGGCGCCAAACCGGGTATGGGCGTAGACACCCGAAGGAGATAATCATGGATTATTTCGCACTAGTAACACTGATAGCCCTACTTATAGCAGGGCCAGTGGTAGTGAGTATGCTAGTCAGACTGACCGACGGGTTAACCGTTAGTTGGTTAGTCTTCTCTAGTATGCTACTGGTTGGTACATTGGGTATTATGGGCCCGATTACTATCCAGATGTTTCAAGAGTCACACACCTATATGGGAAGCTTTCTGGCTTTCATAGTAGTAGGTGGTACCCTATTATGGGGCTACATGTGGCTAAGTGCAGTAAGAAAGATCGTAGATGCATTGGATACGAAGTTAGGTTATCCGATCTCTAGGATCCAACACACCAAGAAGAAAACAATGGAGCTATACAACCTTATACGTAGTAAGGATAGTAGAGCACCGTTTGATTCTTGTCCTATGTGTTCACAGAACTATCCAAACGCAGGTGTGGATTTAAGGAATAACACTGCTAGACTGGATCAGCTTCTGCTCATAGCAAAAGGTCACGGAGATCGCTATGATGGAACTCAGGGAGAATGGCTAAACCATGTCTGGTCAGAGGAACTAGACAGAGTTGAAGTATGTTACACCTGTGCTACACAAGTTGTGCATACTTTGATGGATGCAGGCTATCGTGCAGATCATCCCGAGTTCTCTCGGAATGGAATGCTAGCTGCATATACTAATGCTGTTAGAAAGGCCACAGTCATAGCCTGTTTCAATAAGTTCAAGGAAGAGTGGAATGACTGGCCAAAACCCTACAGTTACACAGAAAAACGTAACTAGGAGAACAACATGAAAACAACAACCATGACGATGATGCTACTCATACTAGCGTTGTTTGTTGGTTGTGAAGCACCGTCTACGCATGAATGGCGAGCAGGGGAAGCTGTCAAAGCTGGCTTTCCTACTGCTTGTCAGAGAGACACTAACCAAGATGGTTGGTGGACTCTCGCAGAGGGCGTAGACTGTACTATCTGTAAAGCTGCAATCTTAAAGTACCGCAGCAAAACAGATAAGTACTTCCATGGGTCTGACTTGACCCCGGAAGACACTGAAGTGCTTCCAATGACGACAGATGAAGCTAAAAAGAGTACATAAACCTAGAGTAATCTAGGCCTTACGTTCCCAAACTAAAAGGTGAGAAAACATAGACACTCACATAAAATAAGAAACGGGAATGGTTAGCCCTGAGCATTCAGAGCACTAATCTTTATAAGAATTCAGATTAGGTCCAGGTGCAAGACTTGGTCAGGGCACAATGTCAACGAGCACAGTAATGTGCTACCCCACCCTCATGGGGTTGTTTATGAGGGCGTTAATATGGGTGGCGATTAACCCTAGGGAGGCATTCCTATGTGGAATGTTGTCTGGATTGAGAGTGGTGAAACAGTGGTTGTAACTTCTTCGAAAGAGGCAGCTGAAGCCCATTACATTGCTTTCAATCTTACTGAGCCTAAGGTCTACATGCACTTCCGGGAACGTGAACAATATGATTTTAGTTCACTTTTCCATTCATCCCATCCCCACAGTTACCCTGGTCGTGAGGAACATGGACAACCCCTGTAGGCTCCGATTGCCCAGTGGCAGTGTAGACTGCGACAGGTTCAAGACCTGGCTGGGCACAATGTCGACGAGCACAGTAATGTGCTACCCCACCTTCATGGGGTTCTAAATGAAGGCGCCAATATGGGTGGCGAATTACCCTAGGGAGGCATTCCTATGTGGAATGTTGTCTTTTCTCCTTTCCATATCGAGAGGCCAAATGAAACATTGCTTCAAACCGCCTCAAAAGAGGAGGCTGAAGCATGTTTCATAGCGGCCAATCTCGATGGGCCTATGGTCTATATGTATTTCCGGGAACCCGGGAGACGTAGACCCCTGGATAAAAAACATCCAGGAGAATAGGCTCCAATTGCCCAGTGGCAGCTTTAGGCTGTGCAGGTTCAAGACCTGGCTGGGCACTATGCTCTATACATCACCCTTACACTATAAAAACCTCATAACGCTTTAGCATAAGGAGGTGCTATAATGAATGACATGAACATGGTTGAAACACAACCATCTGCTGTTCATGGATCAGTCGTCAACTGGAGTTGGGGTCACTTTAAGGTCGTTCAAACGGATGACTTTGAGTGGTTCCTTCTTAGAGTAGACTCTAGGATTAGTGACTTCGTTCAGTTACATGGTGCAATCACTAGCTTTGCTGGTATTGTAGCAACTGGTATTGATCACTTACGGCATATACAGCTTCAAAGAGCTGTAGAGTCAATGAGTATCAAACATGTAACTGACTTTAAGTGGGTTTATAAGTATGGCCCACTAGTCACATCTTACTCTCTTGATGAAAGAGATGAGTCTCCTCATTACTTGGGTGGAGGAGAATCGACATCCGCCCTTCAGTCAGCAATTACTACTTGCTTGGCTGCTCCAGCACTGGCTGAAACATGTTCGTGCAATAGACCCAAATAGTCTAGTTATAATAATAGACTACTTACGCTCCCAAACTAAAAGGTGAGAAAACATAGACACTCACATAAAATAAGAAACGGAGCATAGTAGAGCCCTTATCTTCGGATAGGGGCTCTGCCCTTGTATGGGATTGGTACCCATGCCTGATGAGTTACCTCGAAAGGGAACAAAACAGTAATACTAAACAAAAAGGAGATGTAATGATACTATACTACACTCCAAAACGGAACCTCTGTTTCTCACTTGATTGGGGACCAGATGTTTGTGGAACCGGTTTCATTCGAACTCAATCAGACTTTGAATTCTTTGCAAAAGTCTGTGGGTTTGATAAGAAAATCGACGTAGCAGACCTTCTCAGACTAGATGGTTATCCAGCACTTCATGTGGTGCTTAACCAAACAGATCTGATGATGGTTTTCGCTCCGGTAGTGAAAGTAGAGATCTATCCTGCATGTCACTTTGGTCCAACAGTTGGACTAAGGTTTCAATTTGCATCATAGTACTCCTCTCAAAAAGAATAACCCCTGGCAGCTTGCTGGGGGTTATTTTTTTTAAACCCTGACTAACGCGTGTAGTCAGGATTCCTGCTCGGAAGGTAGAGTAAAAAACGGAAAATGCATACCTCGATATGTATTGCGACTGAAGGTTTGTTATACCTGATGCGTATACTCATAAAACGAAGGAGGCTAGATGAGTCTAATAACCCGTGGAATGGTAGATGCAAGAGGAAATAAAGTAGAGGTTCTTAATGGCCAATACTCTATTGCCTTAAATCCTCTCATAGGATATCAACTATTGGTATCTTATGAAGATGCTCCTGATGAATGGATCACCTTAGAGGAGGTTCTTAACGAACCAGAAGGATCTACTGTCCTAGAGGATGTAAGAAAGGCTGCTATATCAACACAGTCTTTCTTCTTCCTTGAAAAGAACGGTTTTATTAAAGCCCTAAATAAGGTCTTGAACTAAAACCAAATAAACCCCCCAATCCCAATAGGTGAGCAAACATAGACACTCACATAAAATAAGAAAAGGGGAGCCCAGCTGCAGTGTAGTCTGCTATTGGTTTCAACGCCTGGCTGGGTGCTATTGTAACAACCTGACTAACAGAAGTTTTTTGCGAGGTTAGTTAGGATTCCTACTCGGAAGGTAGAGTAACCCTAAAAAAGGAAGTAGTATATCTATGGAAAACCACGTAGATAGGGGTCAAGATGAGACACTTGATCCTGGCTATATGGATCTCGGTCTGTATAGCTGAAACCGCATACCGTCCTGGGCATGACGTTGATAAACTGCATCCCCATATGAGCGCTTATGTCAGCGGCGCTCGGGAAGAAGTTGCTGACTGTCTTATACTCGTACCACCGCATACCCCTCGTATGTATTGCGCGTATAGGATTTTTCTAACTAACGCGTTTAGTCGCGTTAAAGTATTATAACACACATACCTCGATATGTATTGCGACTGATGGTTTATTCTACCTGATGCGTATAATCGTAAAACAAAGGAGGCACAGTATGAAAATACTAGCCCTAATAAGAACCATAGGGATCTTAATAATCCTATGGGTGGTTTACAGTCGTGAACCAATCACAAGGCATACTACAGAGTATGTCATATTGAATAATATAGACGAAATCCCTGCTGGCAAGTTAGTCAGAGTGGGTTTCACAATCCAATAACAAAAAAGAGTACATAAGGAGTTAATATGAAATGGAATAGAAAGAAAGGTAATCCTCGACGTAAGAAGAAGGATAACCGAAAGAAGGGTAAACCCTTCATAGCTAAATGGGTTGAAATAAGGAGGTGTGATTGCACTAAACCTACAGCCTTTAGCCATGATGGGTGGCATTGCTGCGAAGTGTGCGGTAAATCATTGTAAATCTCTGCTGCACAGCAGTCCCTGGCATTAGTCAGAGTGGGTTTCACAATCCAATAACAAAAAGGAGGAATCACAATGAATACAGAACAAAAACAGTTCGAAATCAAATTCCCGAACTGGGCCATACAACTCGAAATCGAATTTCCGAGCTTATGGTGTTTGCTCGTTCGGTGTTTGAATGTTGGTCGTAGAGTTGGGGCACTAACTAGTGATTATTACAGGAGCCCTTAGCTAAAACCCCCTACCGTCCTGGGCATGACATTAAACTGCCTCTGGGGGTTGTTTTTTTTAAACCCTGACTAACGCGTGTAGTCAGGATTCCTGCTCGGAAGGTAGAGTAACATCAAACACCTTTATAGTAGCATACCTCGATATGTATAATGCCTAAAGATTTAATTTACCTGATGCGTATAGCTGTTGTAGCATACTTAACATAAGTTGAAGCTACCTGACGATTGAGATTAAGGTCTCATGAAACAGTTCCCTTAACGGTAAAAGAAGGAGGTTCATTATGAACCAAACTCAAGTGGTTATTATCGCCATGATGTCTGGCTATGTCAGTACAGAACGCGATAACACATACTCAACTGAGAATCCAAAGATAAACTGGATTCTCGGTGGGATGGCAAAGGCATTCTTTCTTGCAAGATTGCTTTATGCTGTCATAAAGAGCGCAATTCCACTTTCCGTCTTTATCTTTAGAAGAAGTTATCACGATTATAGGATAACACAGACATTCTTTTTGAAGTCTGTTGATGATCCTAGTGATTTCTCTAAAGACATGGTCGGTAAGAGATTGCGTGACGTTTGGAAACGAAACCAAACAACATCAAAGAACTGGATAATTCCGCTAGGTATTTTGCTTGCAGGTACGTCTTTAGCGTTTTTATCTATTGAACCCAGTGCTATAGGGTATAATATAGCAGTCGTTGGAGGTGCGGCCCTCACTTCTACAATTAAACCAAAAGGAGATACTATGAAAATACCAAGTAGTATGGATTCAGGTCAGATCTTTGCTCTTCTTAAAGCAATAGGTCTAAATGACTATCAAGATGCCATTAAGCTCGGCATGACGACTGGTCCCATTGAAGAGCTTCCACCTAATACAGACCCTGGTATGGTTAAGATTGATCATCAAACTGTACAGGTAATGTATGAAGATGGTGTCACTTGGTTAGAGAAGCCTATTCCTAATCAAGGGATGGTTGCTCAGTTCCATGACGGAGACAAGAATATCGAATCTCGGTATTGTCTGATGGCTAGAGTTAATGCCATGGTCAAGGATCTAAAGTGCCGTTCGTATCACATCACTGGAGAAATGAAGGCTATGCAGGCTTTCAATAAAGCAGCTGAGAAAGAGGATCGTATTTATGGTCTTCTTCGTAGCGAAGGTGCTGATCTCTATGGTGGTACTGGAGCCAATGCTGGAAGGTTCTATGGAGTTAAATGGAAGAATCATCCGTTTAAGTTAGCGGATGAAGCTTTAGGCTATCTTAGTCTATTGTTTACTCCATTTGCTTGGGATCGGAATAGAGTTCCTTTGTTCTATGAGGATTTAAACATCCTTGTAGTATCAAATAAGGAATTCGAGAAAGCTGGACTTATTCCAGGACATGGTACTGTCGTAACTAAACGCGATCTGGGTCAAATCAGATTGATGTTAGATAAGACAATGTCCATAGGCAAAGGAATGGCAGTTGGTTATCGCACATTGCGGTATATTGGCTGTACTATTCCGTCTGCTTGGGAATATTATGATCTAGTCATTTGTGAAGATGACATTAAGATCAATCCAGTGAAACCAGGTGAGTACGATGGATGTTTTGGCGTAACATGGGACAACATATGGACCATGAGAGGTCAGAATGTCACACTTGGCTTCGAGTTCTGGCAGTTCCTTAAACCTGATCTGGGTCTAATCAAGAAGGTCACCAAACGTGCTTTGAAAGGCGATATCCCTACATGGGAAGAGATGGTCTTAGGATTAGAGGCTAAACGGGCTATGGCTGCAATGGTTAATGGAGCTGAATACACTCCGTTAGCATTGCATTCTTTAATACAGGAAGCAGTGAATGTGGTAGGTCCAACCTTCCCTAAAGTTGCTGAATGGTTAAAGAAGTTACTCGTAAATTGGCTTATATCACGACCTTACGAAGGTACTAGCTTTCGTTTAGTCGTAACTGTCAATGATCGGGTAAAGAAGGGCTGTGTACCAACAAAGCACGTGTATCGCTATGATCCTAATGGAAAGACGTTAGCACTTAAGTATCCTGTTGTTGCAGGACTTATGAGAGCGTCTGGGAAAGGCACTACACACAACTTCATAGTGTTGAATCAGACACTTGCAGAGATGTATAATATTGACAGTGATGGCGATTGTGCTCTCATTGTTGATAATGAGATCTCTGAGTATGTGTGTAAACGTGATCTCGTTAAAGAACCAAGAGATATCAAGGTTCTAGATAAAGGTAAGTATAATCTGCCTTTAACTCTCGAGAACATGGCCATTCTAATCAGCAGGGTTATGGATACAGGTCTTAGGATAGGTAGACTAACCAATGCATATTATCAATGTGAAGCTCTCAATGATAATGTGCTTGTTGATCCGCTTGTTGATCTTTCTGTCTTCTATGAGTTGATAGAGGCAGAGATCAAGTCAGCTAAGTACGAAATGGATCTAGTTCCAGCTCGTCGGGAAGTCTGGAAGCTATTCAAGCTTTTAGAGTTCGCGAAGGAAGCAGTTCCTATGCCATTCGGAAAGGTGGTTAAAGGAGAAGTCTTTTCATCCATTAATACTCCTCATAATGCTAAGTTTGATAAGTATTATGAGAGCGGTGTTAAGACTCCACTCACTTATGATCACTATAGCTGGAATGCTACAATCAAACGGTCTAAGCAAGAGATCGCCGAGTTAGAACATAACAAGGTGGGTCTTGAGAAGTTCTCTTCTATGGTTGGACTGATTGACATAGAGCCCGATGATAAGCTAATACCTAAGGAAATAGCAGTGGCTAAAAGTGCTTTGCGCTTATGGTCTATGCTAAGGCCTGATGGTGAGCTTGAAGGTCGTGGTGCAGATGTAGCTAGAGTTATGTCTCTTGTAGGCAAGACTCTTACTGTGCCTGCTCTTAAAGTAGCCATTCGTGGATATTTGAAAGGAGCTGCTCAAAGCGGTCTATCTGACGGTGCAGCTGCTCTTCATCTATCTAGTGGTAGAATGGGTGAGGTGTTTAGTAGTGGTCTGAACTATGAACGTGTGGATGTAACTCCTACAGTTCTGGTCAAGGCCTATCTAACACCTAGACCTGGGCTTAAGAAAGGCGTGAGCTTTGATATGGCCCAGAATACCTATATTCACAAAGGTACTGGTAAACTACACATCTCACGATTTGTAGCTTCCCTTGCTGATGAGGATGTAGGAGTAGATCTAACTGGAATGAAAGTTCGGTGTGGTGTTCCATACATCAAACTGAACGGAAAACCAGGGTGGACTGTTTGGGTTGTATTAGAACCAGACAGATCATAACCTGATCTAGGATAGTCTAACTATCCACAGCCCAGTGCCCTATTTACGAGATAGGGGTAACAGGTATTCGAAGACCTGACTGGGCACTAACTAACTAACTAACTAACCCTCCGGCGCACCAGGGCCTACGGCCAACTGGCGCCGTCGTAAAACGGTGTGTAAATATTTAAGGGCAAGTCCTCCCATAAGCAACGGACATGTGATCTTTTACCGTGGAGGTAGGTTTCAAGACCTGACTGGACTTAGCTTGCCTCCGAACCTTTAACTGGAGTAAATGTATGACTAAAAAACTCGAAATTATTCGCGGTTTACCAGCTTCTGGTAAAACTACTGCTGCGAACCGCTTAACTGGACGAAGGACATCTACTGATGACTTCTTTATGAGAGATCGAGAGATAGTAACATCTCCGGGCTATTATAAAGATGTATGTTGTTCTAATGTTCCTAAGACTTGCGATTGTGAAGAACGCTGGTTAGACGATGGCTATGGTCAAGAAGAAATCATTGTTGAAGAATACTATGCCTACGACGAACTGGTTAAGAAGCATGGTTTTGGTATTGTTGTTGAAAATCATAAGAAAAACCAGGCTAGAGTAGCAGGTTGGATGTTCTTGGGAGAAGAATCCATTATAGTAGATAATACTTTTGTTTGTCGTTGGGAAATGCAGCCATATCTGGACCTTGCTAAGGAACACGGATATGAAGTTAATGTTACTGATCTGTTCGATGGTGGATGTGATAATGATCAAGAACTAGTCGAAAGATCAAAGAACGGCAATGAGCATAATGTTCCTCTTGATGTGATACAGCGTATGAGAGCTAGCTATGAACATGACTGGGAATCTGGTAACCCATTACCTCCGTGGGAGAGAAAATAACTATGGCAAAAATACAAATACCACCTAAAGTCGGAAGGATTCAGAAGATCATGGGTGTTCCGTGTTATATTGTTGGCGGAGCAGTCATAGATACCCTCCGCAATATCCAAACCCTGGATTATGACATAGAAGTATTTGGACTGTCTTATGAACAAATCCAAACAAAGCTTGAGAATGCCGGTTATAAATGCAAGCTAACTGGTAAGGCCTTTGGAGTACTTCAGGTTGTTAAGGATGGTGTTGATTTTGATATCTCCGTTCCTAGAGTGGAGAATAGGCTTGGAGTAGGTCACAGAGACTTTAAAGTATGCTTCGTATCTGATATGACTCCAAAAGAAGCCGCATTAAGACGAGGCTTAACTATTGAAGCTCTAATGGCTGCTATTCCCTCCGGTGAAATACTCGATCCTAATAATGGTTTAAATGACCTTAAAGGATCAATATTACGTATGAATAACGCTAAAACATTTGGAGAAGATCCATTACGTGTTCTACGAATTGCTCAGAACCTATCTCGTGGAAGAGGAGATATTGTTGATTATTTAACTATAGCAAGATGTAGAGCTATGACTCCTGAGCACCTTAGTAAGGAACGAATATGGGGCGAATGGCAAAAGATTCTTATAGGCGAAAAACCATCTCTAGCACTTGAATTCCTAGATAAGATAGGATGGATAAAGAAATATTGGCCTGAACTCGATGCCCTTCATGGAGTATATCAAAGACCAGATTATCATGCTGAAGGCGATGTCTGGATACATACTTTGATGGTATTGGATCAAGGTGCTAAATATAAACATGAAGTATCTGATGACTTCCATGAACAACTATGCTTCATGATAGGACTTATGTTGCATGATATTGGAAAGGTAACCACTACAGATAAGGATGGTTCAGCTATAGGACATGAGCGTGCAGGAGTAAAACCTGCCAAAGCATTCATGAAACGAATGACTGATCAAGATTTTCCACTTGTTTGGGAGGCTATTGAATGTCACCTCCGTCCTTTCCAGTTAGAGAAGGAAGGTAAAAAATCTGCATATAAACGATTGCATAATAGAATTCGTTTGGACTTTGTTGGATGGTTTTCTTATTGTGATCATAAAGGCAGAATTACTACTGGATCAGATGAACGAGGTGAAAATGCTCTTGCTAAATGTCTGCACTACTTCAAAGAATTTGGTAAAGAACCTATTCCTCCGCATATCATGGGACGAGATTTAATTGAGTTAGGAATGACTCCTGGTAAACATTTCAAAGATGTCTTAGACCGGGCATATAATAATCAGATAGAAGACGGTCTCTCTAAAGTTGAGCTTCTGTTATTAATTCCTAAATGGATGGAGTTATCATGACTGAAACAAAAACCCCTAAAGGTTTTCGCGTAAATGAGAACGGGAATCTTCAAAAGATACCTCATACTCATTTATCCAAGCATCACTGTAAATGTGGAAAGCGGATAAAGGAACGCCTGGTACAAATTAAGGCTTCAATTCCTAAGCTCTGTTATGGATGTTGGAGGAAGGTATGCGGAAAATAATACCTTGGAGAGTTAGATTTGCAATAAAAGAATTCTTTGACTTTAAATTTCAGAGAGAACCTCTTGAAGAAGAATCGTGGGAACTAAGATTTAAGTTCCCCTTAACTAAGTACTACTTGGTAGTACTTAAAGACTTTTGGAATATTAGCATCTCGTTTGCAGATAAGAAAGAACTTGTACAGTCCTTTAATCTTATGACCTGGGATGCTGTATATAACATCATATGGACAAAAGAATTCGAATTAAATGACGTGGACAATGAGGCCCATGTTAACAAATGGTATAAATCAGGGAGGTAAAGGTATGCCCAAAAGAAACACAAATCAGTACACAATGAAGCGCACAAAAGGTAAATGGGAAGCACAGTGTCAAGTTGATGACCCAACCGTATATAACGATGAGCGGTGTGAAGGAGAGGAGTTTGATGTGTATGCGGTATGCGAAACAGTAGATTATTGTGGACTTAAAAGAGTAAAAGAGGTTTTGATAGTTGATCACATCTCAGGCGGTGACGCAAACCTAATCGCATCAGCACCAGATTTATTAAGTGCAATTAAGCCTCTTGTGAAGCGGATTAAAGCCGACTACCACCCTCCCCATATAATCAAATTTGCTGAAGAAGCAATCGCTAAAGCAGAGGGCAAATGAATAATCAAGAAATCAAATGCCTCATAATGACTTTGTAACTTTTAAACTAAGGAGAACCACCTGATGGCTGAATCTAAAAACCATAAAAAGAACCGCCCTCACAGCAAATGGAAGAAGCTGCAGAATAAGCTTAAAGCCATTCGTAAATATCAAAATAGTCCTAAACGTAAAAAGAAAGAAGAGGACTTAGGCTGGAAAACATCATAACTTAGGGAGTTTTATCCTGACGAACTTGTCGCATCAAGCGATTTAAGAAGGGCATAATTATTGTATGCTGCAATAGTTATGTATGGATAAGGGGGCCTACAATAGCCCCGCTCCCTAATTATTATTTAACCATAAAGGAGGAATCCATGAAAACAAAAAAACCTGAGATTATTGTAATCTCTTCTGGTACTCGTAAGGCCGAGGTGATTCAAAAGTCTCCCGGAAAATCAAAAACCATTCACCTTAAGAAAAAGGGGATTTGGTGGACTGATAAGGATAAAAACCGGTACACTATATGAAGCGCCTACCCAGAAAAATCAGTAAATCTGCAACCAAAGTACTGATTAAAGGTGCTAAAGCGCTGACTATAGGAAGTATGTTTGTGCTCAAGTCCGCGTGGAAGGGCGTGAAGGAAGGATATGAAGAGGCGAAGTCCAAAGAGACACAAGAAGTATAAGCGCCTGTCTCGACAAAGATTCGGACAGCTACCTCCTACTAAGGTAGTCCCGAATAAAAAGAAGTACAAACGCAACCCTAAGCATAAGGAGGAATATGATGAAAACACATCGTAAACCACGTAAAGCTACGTTCAAGTTCTCCCAAATTATCAGTAAAGATAGTATGGCTACCTTGAATGCAATCAAGAGAAATCTTGAAAATGACGAAGTACCTAGACAATACCGGTTAAGGCTGGATACTCCAGTTAATGGAGAACGGGTACATTTGTTCGAATGCGAGGACGAGCTATTCGACTTCGTATCAAACCTGGAACTTCCTAAAGAAAAGTTCACTTTTTCCTGGTTCAAGTTCATTCGTGGACAGGTATGGAAAGAGATTGAACGATGGGAAGCTGGAATGTTAACCAAAAATGGAAGGAGTCACTAATGGACTGGAAACTGTTCGCTAAAGCGATTAACAGTATAATCGATAACTTCTTTGCACAAAGAACACTACATGTTCGTGATACATCAAAACAAGCTTTTGATAATATCGACCTAGTTGTTGAAAAGCTTTGTGACAATGCGCCTAAGTACGTTACTATGATTAGTAACACCATGGAGCAAATAGATGCTATCGATCATTCTGCACCAATCGATGTTGACAACAACACAAACGCAGAAGCTTAATCAATAACCAACAAAAAGGAGGCTTATAATGAGTCTTATTCAAAAAATCAGAATAGCTTACAGCAAAATTGTCGTATCTTCTGAAATTGATAAATGTATGTCAAAGAAGAAGGAAGACATGTTACGAGACGCAGAGGTTATGGACTGTGTTGCTTTCATGGAGGATGAACACAAAGTTCTTTCTGGGCCTGACCATCACCCACTCTCTGATCCTTCGAATAACCAAGAGGTCGAGCTTCTTGCCTTAGGGCTTGAAGATTACATTGATTAAATGGACTCTTGCTCATTGGTATCGGAGATAAACGAGAAGCATACCTACGGGTATACCGTATGGAGATTAAGCTTCGTCGTTAACGGTAAAAAGTATTCCTTTCTGGTAAATAACTATGTTAAGAACACAACACGAGCGATTCTTAAATATAGTCCCTGGAAGGCTTTCAATTACGCTCGTAAAAATAAGGAGCAATAATATGGTCTTTATTGACCCTGCCGAATTTCTAATGGTAGCGCTTATGATAGGTGGTGCTATTGGATTGTTCTTGGTCGCAGTAATCAAGGTGTTGGCGCGAACTTGGACAATAACCGTAAACAACACCAAAAAGAAGCTGAAGGAGGTTTTATGAGCCTATTCACAATCGATACCCCTGAGGTATCTTCAGACCATCTGGATTTCTCGACTGGAACGAGGATGTTCTTAACGGACGGTGGCGTTACTGTCTTGCTAGACTCCGAAGATTCCAAGCTTGCTCGGAAGGTCCGTAAGCACCTGATCAAGTTGTATTATAACAACAAAGGTCCAGGTCAAAACGGATGGAAGAGTGGTCATGAAGCTCAGAGACGCTGGCTTTCTGAACAAGAATGGGAAGTGAAAGGTCTCATCATTTTTATGAATGATGAACCACTATACACTCTCAAAGAAGGTTCGGAAAGAGTAACCACTCAGTGGTTCAGTGATAACATCGCAGCTATTCATAGACTTCGGTCTGAGAACAGCCTAGATGCAGCTGAAGCATCTCTTAATGAGTTTGCTACCGCTTACAATCCTGGATCAATCGCTGATTGGTTCCAATCACAAGTAACAGTTGCTAGAGCGGCCGTCGCTGAAAAGCGTGCCCAGATAGCAGCTTAACATCACAAACAACAGGAGGACACTATGTCTGATAAGTTGAATGAAGCCGTCGATAAAAGACGCCAGCACAATGCCTTTGGCAAACCTGCTGATAAACCCTTCAAGGAATTTCTCCGAGAAGGACTTGGTTACGTTAAACGTGCCAAGAATGTTGTCACCAGTAAGGTAGGTGATGTCATTGATTCCGCAGTTCCTGACACTGAGTCAGAACGGGTTGAGAAAGCGACTATTCGCAAGATCAATCGCGATGAAGCAATGGCTAAAGCCAATTACCTTGGTGAAGCTGTCGGCAATCAAGTAGCTGAAAAGGTCGGCTTTCTCGCAAAGCTTGGCTATTCCGCTGTCAAATCTGCCACGGGACTTACATCTGCAAAGGTGAAAGGTGCCCTGAAAGAAATTGACGAGCTGGATGAAGCTGCTCCAGACACTGATACTGAGTAGGTCAGTATCTTTCATGGTGGGGGTTCTTAGGAGTCCCCACCTACTTGATTGAGGATAATACTATGAAAAAGAAAGTGATCTATATCGGAGCCTCCCAGTCACAAATTGACTACAGAGGCAACGATGATCCCCGCCCACTCCTTACTGAAGGAGACACCTATGAGGTTGCTACTTGGAATGAGTTAGCGTGGCACACACATGTCACGTTGAAGGGAATATCTGGTACATTCAATTCCGTTCACTTCGAACTGATTTGAAATGGCTGAATTTTGTGCCCAGTGTTCTCGCAAACTGGGATTCCAAAATGAGCTAGCAGGTCTACTGTATCTAGAAGACCTGATATATCCCGACGAACTTTGCGTACAAGTGGTATGCGAAGGCTGCGGCATAACCTACGTGAATAACGAAGGTGAATGCGTCATGCCTGGATGTCTCGCTCAACACGTGCCTCCACAAGAAAAACACAATACCCGCGAAGCGGCGCCAGCCGCTGAGCGGAAATAACTACTAGAAGTAGTTCCCCGCGAGGGCGCCAGCCCGAGCGGAATATGTGAAACATAAATATCAAGACTCTAGAGTCATCGATATCTAATAAAGAATACTTTTCTTAAACTTATTCTTTAAGTAATTACTCTAAAGTACATTAAAGTTTCACAACTAGATCAGATCAAAGTATATATCATATACTTCAAGATAAACATTTAGTCTCTGATCATATGGGCCCCGCGAGGGCGCCAGCCCGAGCGGACCATCCCAATCTAAACTAGGACCCCGCGGACCAGGTCCTTAACGGTGCGTCTATATACTATATTAAATATATGTTGTATATGAATAACAACATGCGTAAATTTAACCCCTACCTTGGAGGGGCCCCGAGCCGTCAGGCGAGGGGAGGATCCAGGTCTAAGTAAGCCTCTCATGGCGAAGCTTACCTAATGTAGAATACCCAAACTACAAGGAAACACCATGGCTGAAAGAATAAACCCCTTTCCTCCGGGCTCTAAACTGAGACCGGATGCTATACTTCCAGACTTTGAGATATACTTGAAGAATGGACCTGAATACGTTAAACAGGAAACATGTACTGCAACAGGAGAATCTGTGCAAGGTAATATAAAATCAGGTTCCGCTCGCGTTCCGCTAGCATCTAAGAACCTCCATATTATGTTACCCAATCATAGAATTTTCCTAAGTCTCGATAAAAATAAGAACTTCGTTCCTATTTGTGGATTAGTTACTATACCCACTATAAAAGGATACGAAGGCATGAGACAAGTAAGCATGAAACCTGACAGTATATTTGAAGTAGATAAACAATATGTGACGGTAACCAGTCACTATAGGTGGACAAAGGACATCAACCACAAGTTGGTGCCTCCTGCTACCTATTTGTTTGTCGGACAGCTCGCGCTATACCGGGGAGCCAACGTTACAACAGTTGGTTACCTGGAACACGAAGCATGCGGTCCATTACTTCGTAAAATAACTACCCTGTCTCCCTGGTACGGGAAGCTGGAGCAAGCGTACGCACATGTGCAACGCAATCCACAAGACCCACAGCAATTAAATTATGTTGGTCGTACTGTATTGAAACATGCAAGTATGATTAATTATAGTAATAGACACCTGGTAGATACATCAACCGCGTCCTTTAAGTATAAGAAACCGTTCA
>Ga0080013_1003172_pt1 | contig 17804 bp, 4 predicted proteins | sample ETNvirenome_6_85_FD_69236 | JGI IMG/M metagenome (GOLD analysis project Ga0080013, IMG submission 69236) | Marine viral communities from the Pacific Ocean - ETNP_6_85 (SPADES assembly) (version 2) | ecosystem: Environmental > Aquatic > Marine > Oceanic | place: Pacific Ocean | collected 2013-06-19 | reverse complement strand
TCTTTTTGGTCTAGGTATTCAATACTTTCTTGGTAGGGTAGGTTGACAATCGTATTGTCAAAATCAAATAGGTATATATTCATGATACAAAGATACAATATTATATTGGAATATTCTACATTTACCGTATATTTATTAATAAACATATATTATGACAAATCCTTTTAAAATATCCGAAGAAGAAAAAAATAGAATCCTAGGGCTACACGAAACATATAAAAATACCCAAGGAGGATTAATTACCGAACAAGAAGAGGAAGAGGTTGAGGTTGTTGTAGAAAAGAATCCCAACTACGAAAAAGAAAAGGCCGATTTAGAGGCTTTAGGTTATGAGATATGGCAAGCAATTCCTAAGGAGGACCTAGAAAAGATGAGAAAGGGTGCAGAAGAGGAAAATTATGATTTTGAAGTATTATATGATGGTGAGGGGGAAATAATCGCTTTTACTAGAGAGCGTGCTGAAATAAAGTCTTGGGAGAAGAAGGGTGAAGATGACAAAAATAAGGAGAGTAACGTAAGAGATGACGCAAAAATAAAAAAAGCACAAAGAGATTTTGACTCTTACTACAACAACAAATTATCAGGACAACAAATTAATATATATAGTGATAAAAAGACTAGAGACAAACAAAAGACAAAAGGCGGCTTGTTCTCGAAAGGATTAATAGCTAGTGTAACAATAGCAAAACCATCAGGAGACAACCCAAAACCTATACGTGATAAATCAGGGAAACAAATAATAGGTATAGAGATAGGCTTAACTGACAACAAAGGAAGTATTCGATATAAATGCTCCAATAATATAGATGAACTAGAAGCATCAGTACAATATATACTTGCAAATGGCAAAAAGGGTGGAAGATGGAAAGAATGGATTGGACCGAAAGAATTTGTAGACGTTGCTATGAAAACACTCTGTTCAAAACTTCACGTATACGCAAAGGAAATGGCAAAAGTTCCAGCAACGAGTAAATTTTAATAGTTAAAGTGTAACTACAAAGATAAATTTACGTATATTATTAATACCAACAAAAGATTTAATTAATCACCAACAAACACCAGATAAAATTTGGTAGTTTAATAAAATTTACTTATCTTTGTATTATAATTAACTGAATATTTAACTTTAACACCCACCACGCTATTATGAAAAAAACAATCCTCTACCTTCTGACCGGATTAATAATTTTATCTTCTTGTGAAAAAGAAGACGACTTATTAACACCAATTCCCAACAACCCAACAACACAAACCACAACAAATACTACGGACACATTAATTGTCAACGGTGATACAATTGTTACCAATAATGGCACAGGAAACGAACTAGAATTATTGAACGAAGGATTAGTTATTGATAATGGCACATCCAATGGAGGGGTTACAATTTTATCTCCTTCACAAACCTTTGCTGGAGCAGGTAAGAACTATAAGGTAAAAAGAGCTGAGTTTTCAGTTAATTGTTCAGAATTAACGAATTCACATATGGATACCTCATATTCTTATGTAACAACTAATTGGACAGGACAACAAATAGTTTCTATTCCTGGATATCATAACGGCATTGGAAACGGAGTCGTACAATTCTCACAATTCCACTCAAATGGATACCCAATAACAAATGGGGTAGAAGGATACTGTTTCACAACCGTATATCCAAAGAACGGAAACGCTACACCAAATCACGCGTTGAACTTCACCGAAATGTGGAATCCTTACAACATAGTTAGTTACAGTTATTCTCCAAATGGGACCATAACACTTAACTTAGTTTTTCACCCATGTAACGGAAATGACATGTATTGGTCGGTTACAATGGACGTAACAGAATATAGTGACGGAACTATTGCTTTATCGGTTGATGAAGGGCCATATACCTTTAACGGAATCACTTGGAACTCACACTTAAAACTAATATTAGAAGAGGAATAATTAAATTTAATATTTTATAGTCATTAGAGATATCCCAAATCAAAAGTTTGGGATATTTATTTATAACATGTTACGCATCTAATGCGTTTTTATAAATAAAATGAAATATATATTTTAATCTATGGCCAATTATAACTGTACCCCATCAGGGTGTATTCAAAATAACTCAGGAACATTCCCTGACTTGCAGTCCTGTCAATCCGTGTGTGTAAGTTGGGGTTGTCCTCCAATTGTTTCCGCAAATACTAAAATTTACATAATTTATGATTCAGGTTATCAAGACCAACCTTATTTAGAAGCAGCGCTTTCAGGAGCAAGTGCGTGGATATCCGAATTACAAGGAAATGGATGGGCAGGAGAACATTATCATGTATTAGCAGGATATGGACAAGAGTGGTTATATTGGCCTACCGCAGTTTATATGTATGATTTAGTAGCAAATGGAGTACTAGCAAATACTACAAGGTGTTTTGAGATTACAAATTATGGTGCTTCTTCTTCAGCTGGTGCTTGGGAATCACAATTCCACGTATTCGACCGTGCATCACAAACACCAGGTGGAATGCCAGCAGGTAGAATGCCTGGAGATGTAACCCTCAATATATTACAGAGTACTAATGGGACAGTAGCGAATTCTTGTTATTGTCCTAGAAGTGTAGGTGATATAGTAGGTGGTGGTGTTAAAAAAGCAGAATATGGTGAGGATATTATAGTTATTACTTTGTGTCAACAAAGTCCAGGTTATGGTCAGAGCCAGGTATTGAACTCAGGATACGCAAGAGGATTTACTTTAGATGCCCACCCAATAGTGAACTCTCATGCTCCTTATACAGCAACTAGTGAATGGTCTACATCAGAGATAGAAATGGCACCTTCAGCTTTTCACGCTGGGTGGTATATGTACGACTACATTACTACATCTGGTGTAACCTCAGAGGGTGGTTCATTATCTAAATTCATAATTCCACGATTTGGAATTTCTGCAGGTATCCCCGCTGCTAATGTAGAAGGGTGGGATATAGGTGGTCCATCAAATAACCCGGTAAATAACGCAAGATTGTTCTTGTTAAATATAGTAGCAGCGATTGATAGTGGAAACCAAGATGATATATTAGCGGGGGGTACAGGTACCCTAGATGGTACTTGGATTGCCAATACTGCACCAGGTACACCAGGCGGCCGTCCAGCTATTGCAAATCTTGGGCATTCCCAAATTATAGACCCACTTATATATGGTAGTTACTCATCTCTAGGGTATAATTTTGGTTTAGAAATTGAAAACCCTTATTGGACTAATAATATAGCATATGCAGACTGGGACGTGCAACAATTTATGATGGGTCAAGCTGGATATAATCCAGCTTTTACATGGGGAGGTGCACCATTCCAAGATTTGAATTCATTTGATGACCAGCTTTGTCTGTATTTACAACAAGATAATTATATGATATACCCACCGGGTTGGGGAATACCACCTTTTCTTACTACTTGTGTTACTTTGGCCAGTGGAAAATGGAACAATGGGTTGGGATACCATGAGTCACCTACAGGTCACTGGGGTGGGTTAGACCAACAAGGATGGTCTTACGACCCTAGCTTCTCCGCAACTACTTCTACAGACTTACAAGTTATTTTAAATGATTTAGTAGGTAATATTGCAACACCTCTATCTACGTGTATATCCGCAGAAACATCCGGAACAAATGATTTCCCATTCCCAAGTTCAGGTACGTGTGTATTAGACTGTTATCCGAGTATTTACCCTACTTATTATGAATGTACCCCTGGCGGCTGTCAACCAACACCTATTTTAACAGGAAACTTTATTAATTTATCAGCATGTACAGCGAGTTGTACATCATATACATGTACAATGACAGGATGCACATTGGCTGAAGGAACTGGAGGTACAGCAACACTATCAGCGTGTACCGGTAGTTGTATCCATTATGAGTGTACAGATAATTGTGGTTGTGTGGCAGTACCAGGATACGGTAACCTATCGTTAGATTATGTATACAGTACTATAAACCAGTGTCAGGAAGATTGTGTAGCATGGAAATGTTATGATAACTTAGGTATCACACAGAGTACAAAATTATATGTTATATATGATACGAGTTCCATGAGTCAATCACAAGCAAGGGCTGCGTACTGGGGAATACAAAACTTTTTAACTGCACAACAACTAACAGGAATACAACAACAACACACTCATGCTCATAATGAAAGATGGTTAGGGTGGCACATGATTCCTTATGGTATCAGAAATATAGATGGAACCGATTCTGTAATGAATGGATATATTCAATCAGCTAATTTATGGCAACAATGGGTTGAAGAAGATTTTATGAAATGGGCATATGGTATTGAGATTAATGGACCGTACCCTGACCCAGCTCACTTTGGTAGTCCACGTAATAATCCAGCTACACCGATGACCACCAATACATCAGGGATAGGGCAACCAACTACGGCGTCCATGACAAACACCAACCCACTTAACCCTAATTACGCATTAAATGCACAGATTCATCCACAATTCTGGGTTAAGACAGCAGATACTACTGATGACGTTGTAGTGATTATTTTTTGTGATGAAGCAGCAAATAAATATCACGAGGGAACATCCAGCTCCAGGAACCTCCAGAATCCTCCTACAAATAGTTGGAAAGTCGACTATAATCATTTCTTAGACTTATATGACGCAGTAAATCAACCTTGTACTGGTACCTCTATCTATAGTGCAACAACATTAATTAATCCACCAACTAGTACAGGTACTACTTCTGGTGGTTCTGGGAGTTTTAGAGCGTTTGTCTACCCTACTTCAGCCGGTAATCCAACCTCAAAAATGCAAAATTTCGACCTAAATGTATTAGGTTCTATATCTGTCGGTAACTTATTAAATGTGGACACAAATACACCATTTAACGGTGTATGGAGTGCAGGAACAGCACCAAGGACTACAGGTGTGGGTGTTTGGAACGCTAACAATAATATGGACACTCAAGGTCCACCGGGTTACGCACCATTTAATATGGGGAATGGACCTGGTACTAGATTGGAGGATTCGAATCCTTATATGAGTACTTACAACTCAAGTAGTAAAACTTATAGTGCGGGAACAGGAACATCGGTTAGTGCTATTTCTTTAAATTACGGTGGTTTAGAATTAATGGGATGGGGAATGAATCAAACTTTCCCGACTTATAATTCAGCTCTATTTAATAATGATTTAATTTCATACTTAAGTGGTAGTACCCTACAGTACCCAACCGGAACAACATGTATATCAGCGGCTACTCTGGTAACACCAACCTGGCCATATCTTGCGGAATCCGCATGTACTGCAAGTTGCCAAAATTATGATTGTAGTGATATAGGTTGTGTTATTAACTCATCTACTGGTCAATACCCTACTTTAGAGACATGTACCGCTGCATGTCAATCCTATACATGTACAACTACTGGTTGTAGTGTATATAACGTACCTTATGTTGCCGCTAACGGTGTAATTGATTATACTACATCTTGGGGTTCTGGTGGAACATATTTTAACACAGCTAATTCTACAGCACTCGGAGTACTTGATGCACAAATATCATGTCAAACTAATTGTGAGTATTTTGTTTGTGATTGGCAAGGTTGTATTGGACAACCTGGTGTTGCAAGTTATGGTGAATATTCTAATTTAAACGATTGTCTTTCCGCTTGTACTACCTATGACTGTGACGCAACTTATGTAAACCAAACCCAAGGAGCACCTTATTTTGTAGGTACAGTAAATCCTTGTGACCCTATACCTAATGACCAAGGAGGCTTTAACAATATAAATGATTGTCTAACCGGGTGTACAAGTTACATGTGTGGTGACCAAGGATGTTATCAAGTTAATAACCAATTTGGTGATTATTACGAGTTATCTGCATGTACCGCACAATGTCAATCTACAGAATGTACTAATGGTGGCTGTGTAAACCAAATAGGTAGTGGAGGAACCTTCTTTAATTTAAGTAGTTTTGCTCTTGCCACAGCATCATGTGTGTCTAATTGTATATCTTATAATTGTACAGATACGGGATGTACCACTCAAGTTGGTACGGGAGGGACCTACGCCACTTCAGCAGCATGTTCTGCAGAATGTGCGTCATATAACTGTACCGCTCCAGGTTGTGTATTACAATCAGGGTCTGGTGGTACATATTTTAACGAAACTAGTTTAGCAGACGCCCTTACCGCTTGTACCGCACAGTGTACTTCGTGGGAATGTGGAACATATGGGTGTTATGAAGACTTAACAGGAACGGGAGGAACATATTCTTCTCTTACACAATGTCAAGAGGTGTGTACTTCATGGGATTGTGGACCAGATGGATGCGGTCTATTTAATCAACCACCAAATCCACCAAACGCTAATCTCTATTATTATGGTACCGGTGGTCAATATGCTACATCGGGGGCATGTTCCGCGGCGTGTATATCTTTTGATTGTGTACCAGCCACATCATCTACTGTTAGTGGATGTATAGAATTAGAAGGAACAGGACACACATATCCAAACTACTATGACTGTACAGGAACTTGTAAAACTTATACTTGTTCTGCAAATGGATGTATAATACAACCAAATTCAGGTGGAACCTATCCATATACACCGTTAGGACTTGCACAATGTCAAACAGCTTGTACTTCTTATAATTGTGATTCTAGTGATTGTACACCAGTAGTAGGTTCAGGAGGAACCTTCTTCTCAGCAACCAATTCTTACTTTGGGTATACTGCATGTACTGCAAGTTGTTCATCATATAACTGTTATAGTACAGGTTGTACTATACAGATTGGTACAGGCGGAACTTATTCCGCATTAACATCATGTACAGCAAGTTGTCTATCTTGGGAGTGTACACAAAACTGTTGTGAAATATTTAATCTACCATATTATGGAACTGGTGGGACTTATACAACATCAGGAAATTGTCACACAGATTGTGTTCATTGGGGATGTTTCCCGGTAAATACCGGTATAACCCTAACCACAAGTAAAATATACGCGTATTATGACACTACGTCGATGTCACAAGAGGCTTTAAAAGATGCAATTCTAGGTATGGAGGCGTGGATAACTACCCTACCAGGATTTGCTGGTAGTCTTTATCATACCTTAATTAATGACGAAAGATGGTTAGGTTGGGCAACATCGGTTTATACCGGAGCATTTGCAGACGGAAATACATCTTCAGTAATAGACAACTCAAACGCGGGATTAATATATCAATGGGCAGCAGCACAATCAACCCCAATTACAAATATATATGATAACTGTATCGCGGGAACCGCGTTCCCATTTCTAATACCAGTAGTAACTGCAAATGGACCAGCACCAACCGCAGCAAATACCGATGATGTTTTAGTAGTTACCTTTATAGATGAATCAGCAGAACCAAACTTTGGACCATTAGCACCACCATCTGTAACTCAATACGTATATCATGGTGATGATATTGGTTGTGGTGTTCCTCTTTGTATAAATCCACAATACGATGGTCTACTCCCTAACACATTACATGACCAACCAACCGAAACATGGAAACAAGATTATACAGCGTTTACCACTAGTTATAACGCGGTAACCGCAGCAACAGGTACATTTAATGCCTTTATGTACCCAACAGAAGGAAGTTCATATTTTGGTGGACAACCCGTAACTGATAAGAATAGAGTATTTGCATTACATGTTGTCGCAGCAATTTCTAAAGGAAATATGACAGTTGGTCCACAAGGAGAAAATTGGTGGCCAGGTAGTGCACCGAGAACAGCAGCTTCAGGGGGACAGGCTGTAGGTATCCCACCATTATGTGGTATAGCTGATTTAACTGCTTTAGAAGTGAGTAACCCATATGTTTTACAAGGTTACGGTAATTTAAGAGACAAGGGATGGAATTACAATATAGCATTCGCGGAATACACCTCTAAAGATTTTAATATTGATATGGCTGACTTCTTAGCTCATACAACAACAAGTCAAGGTACAGGTGGTACACAATGTCTATCAGCTTGTACTTCAATGAGTAATTTATATCCACACCCTACTTTATCAGCATGTACAGCAGGGTGTGCATCATATGAGTGTACAATCACCGGATGTATCCAAACACCAAATACCGGAGGTACATTTAGTTCATTAGCTTCTTGTACTGGAGCCTGTATTTCATGGAGTTGTACAACTACAGGTACGACATCAATTGTAGGTACTGGAGCTACAGGAACCCATACGGATTATAATGTAGTCGCGTCCGGATGTAATTCATTTAATTGTGTATATGACCCAGTAGCACCCGCCAACCACCAAGGATGTCAGCAACAAATAGGTAGTGGTGGTACGTATCCTACATTCTCTGCTTGTACTGCAGACTGTAGGTCTTGGGAGTGTGTTACAGACTGTCTTACAAACGTAACGGGATGTACTGAACATCCAAATACTGGGCATACATACTCAAGTTTAACAGCTTGTACTGGAGATTGCCAAGTAAACTGGTATTGTGTTCCAGAGACCATGATAAGTTCCTGTGCGGGACAACAAATTATAGGTCCTAATGGTGTCATCAACAACGCCATACAACCGTGGACTCCACAATATATTAGTAATGGATATGGGTTCTTAGGGTATATGGGAACACCTGTTGGTGCGACTAACCACCAATACGACACCTGGAGTAACTTCTCTTTTAGTATGACAGAGGTACAACTCAATAGTTACGGTTATAATAATATGACATCTTTCTGTCCAGGTCCGGCTATAGTACCGGATATGGCAATGTATACTATCCCAGGTTACCTAGTTACATTAGACTATATTGTGTGGGATGTAACACCTGGAGGTGGATTAGCAAATTGGTTCCCAATGTCATTTACTGATTGGGCTACAATGATTTCTTACTTTATAACTTTAGGTGCAAATGTTAACCTAGGTATGCAACCACACGCTGTGTTTGCTGAAATACAAGGTAATTTTGCTTCTCAACATAACACAAATTTAAATTGGGACCCGACTTTTAATCCATGTTTATGTACACCAGACCCATGTTATACAGTATGTGACAATGGGATTAACCCTATACCAAATACAGCAATAGGACCGTTTCCTACTTCTGGAGCAGCAGAAGATTCTTGTTGTTTCACAGCAACTACGTGGAATTGTTCGGCAGCAACTATTTTGGATACTTGTTCCGGTAGAACACAAATTGATTTCCCTAATCAATTCGCTACCTCAGAAGACGCTTGGGATTGGTTAACAGTTAATTCACCAGCAAGTAACTTAAATACATTAAAATACGAATCTACAACCGCAGCATTTGGTGTAGATGACGTATGTGTAGGGCCAAACGGAGGTATATTATATGAAATATTACCGATGAGTTCACCATACGTTAATGGTAGTTTACCATATGCAACATGGGACGGATTTATCGCTCAACTACAAGCTGAGGGTGTTAGTGGAATATTCTCTGGTATGAGTTATACTATCGTTAATGCTCACTTTATGGCACAATCAGGACATAGTTTAGCGACATGTGTGTCCAGGTGTACGTGTAGAGAAGATGATTGTTATTGTATTGAAGTAATTGGAACTGGAGGGACTTATGCTACTTCAGGATTATGTTATTCAGCATGTTGTACTGGAGCTACTGGTACATCATGGGAATGTGTAAGTGGGGAGTCGTACTTACCAATCTGTAGTGCTAAAACAGATATGGGAACATTGAATTCTACTTGGGAAGTACTAGACAATTTTAGACAAAATGCACCAGCTGCTTATTTCGCTTCGAAAAAATACGCGACAATATATGACCAGCTCGGTAACCTCAATACATTTTATAGTTGGAATCAAGTTTGGACTGAAATGAGTGCATCATCTCATAGTTGGGATGCATGTTACGTTTCAGCGAGTACATATGTTGGATGGCCATTTAATCAAGCCTACTTTGGATTTATTAAAAGGGAATATGCAGAATATATTTCTCACCCATTAGTATCCGGAGGATACCAATATCATACTTGGAATGACTTTTATACGGCAGCTGCTAGTGTTACTACCTTAAATACAGGTATGTCAGTATCTGGTGTATGTACCGCACTTGGTAATATACCGGGTACCGGTAGTTACGATTGTACTATAGGAACCAAACATTGTTGTTCCCGAGCTAGCTGTTATTGTTATGAATTATTTACAACCGGAGGAACCTATAATACTGAACCACAATGTATATCCGCGTGTTGTCCTACGACAGGATGGACATGCTATAGTGCCAACTCAATACCTCAAGGATATTGTATAAATGTTACGAACCCAACTGGACAACATTTCCAAACAGAAGGTGATTGTCTAGACCCAAACCAAAACCCTAGATGTTTCCCAAGAACAAGTTGGGAGTGTGTTACGGGAATAACAATAAACAGTTGTGACCCATCAATTAACTTATATGATACCTCACCTGCGATTGCAGCAAATAATATAGAATATCCATTTACTAGTACTACTGTAGACTTAAATGGTCCAGCAAATACTACACCACCATTTTCAGTTGCCTCGTTTGGGATGGGACAAGTTGAGACAATATTAACGGACCATCACTACTTATATCCAGATGTACCATTTTCTTCTGTTACATTTGAATATTGTTCAGGAAGCACTGCTTCATGTACAGGAGTAACTAATTGTTTCGGTCCAGCTAGTAATATAATATACGGACCAAACAGTTACCCAACCTATCGTATGATATCAATCGCTCATCCGAGTGTGTATAATTATCAACCATATTCTAGTTGGAACTCATTTATTACAGCTGCTCAAGGACTTGGTTACGCGATAACAAGTGGAATGAGTGTTAATGACTTACATACAACTACAATATTTAGTCACCAACAGTTTATCGCCATATTAGAACCATGTACCTGTTACTTTGACGCAAATGCGTGTGACTGTATAGAACGACCAGGGAGTCAATACTACCCAACTTCAGCGGCGTGTGAAGCAGTCTGTTGTCCTTCAGGAACCCCAATTACATATGATTGTACAATCAATGGTTGTGTGGACCCTGGAAATGGACTAGGAGCTTACACTTTAGCTCAATACAATGATTGTATATCGGAATGTCAAGAATGGTTATGTATATCAGGAGAAACGATATTAGATTCATGTAGTGGTACCACAGCAACCATACCACCAGGAGCGAATAGTACTGTAGGAGCATTATTACCACAATACTCAACAGTTTGGCCATATCTAGCAACTAAATATGATGCATTAAACTATTTTGGTGATGTTGGAAACGGACTTCAAGGAACTAATTTTGGAAACTATAAATGGGATTGTACTGTAGGTTGTGGAACCGGCTGGGGACAAGTACCTAGTTGTTTAGCACCTTATGGTGTTTGGGCTCGACTAATAGAGTGTTTTGTTAGACCACTGAATGGAATCCCATCAAATACACCAATGTGGAACGGACCATATACCGATTGGACTACAATGCTTCTAGACTTAAATGCAAATGGTTACGCGGTTAACGCAGCTATGGACTTAGAACAAATCCAAATTATATTAACTGGAAATGCAACTTCACAACACCTTGAGTTATATCCAGTTTGGGAACCATGTGTTTGTGCGGAAACTGATTGTGGTTGTGTATTAACGGGTGGTACCGGACACACAAGTGGTTATTCCATAACTCAATCCGCGTTATGTGAATCTGTTTGTTGTTCTGCCACTTGTGTTGAGGAATGTGGTGTGTTAATATGTGGTCAACAAGAAGGTGTTTTATATTATGACCACGGGGCAAATACAACAGTAAAACTATTCGATGATTCTGGGTGGCAATACTATGACATAGCAGCAAGACAAAATAAAATATGGCTTTATAATTATGGTAATATACATGAATGGGACGTAACATGGTGTCCATTCACCAAAGTATTCAACAGAACAATAGGCGTTGGTCCTGGAGTTATGGGTGAAGGATTAACACCAACTAATAGTCCATACAAATTATTAACCGCGTTACATAAGGTTTTTGAAGTAGATATATCAGGTCCATTCGCAGTATCCACACCACTTTATGATATACCAAGTGGTTTAACTTGTACTGGTGATATTCTATGGGATGAAGGTGTTGGAGCTAATCCAGCTCACACCATAATAACTTATGGGAATAATACCGACTATTATGTAGGTAAATTTACCCACCCTGCAGGACTACTACTAGAATTTAGTCCAATTACTGGATTAAACCCTGGAGAAACGATGGATTCTCTTTATGGGGTAAATGATGTAAGTACACAAATATTTGGTATAACAACAGAGAGAAGAGTGTTTGAGTTAATGACTAATGTTACACCTTTACAGTTTGCACCAGTACCTACACAAACACTAACATTACACAATCAAGTTACTAATGTAGTAAATGGAGCAACTAATGTAACATTTGGTGGAGGAATATTCCAACACTCATGTACAAAAATAGAATCAAACGAGTCGTGGTACTGTATGGATATTTTTGGGTGTCAATCATTCCTAACACCACCATCGAATTATGTGGTAGGACCGTTCACGACTCAAATTAATTGTCAAAACGAGTGTAATTTTGGTTGTGACTGTCCAGCATCAATAGGAAGTCCAAATACACCATGTTTATGTTCTTTATATACTGGACCGATTAATCCTTCAGTTTGTAATTGGTATCCTACTTTAGCATCTTGTCAAGCAGCGTTACCACCAGTAGGTGTAATACAACCAGGTAGTGGATGTTGTGATTGTTATGGTTGTGAATCAATAACATATGAGTTCTGGGTAAACACAACTCCACCGACAACAAACACATATACATACGCAACTAACCCAGTACCAGCGGGAGGTGTATCTACATGGGTATTGGGACAATCATATTATCCAGGTGACGTGGTATTATATACTGATGAGTACGGTAAAGAATGTTGTTTTGTACGTGTGGTAGATTATTGTTCTCCACCATGTCCATTTGACCACATAACACCGTGGGACTCAAATAGAGATTATGAAAACAGTTTAACACTTAATCAAATGATTAGCCCCCTCAAATATCCTTGGGTAGCATGTGACGCTGATTGTCCACAAGTTATAACCTTTGAGTGTATCTCGGCAACAACAGGTACCTCAAATAATACCTTCAGTTGTGCTAATAAAATACCAGCAACATTTATGGTGGGTGCAGGTGGTCCTACCGACTTCCAAGAAGCTTTAGTAAATCAAGGACCGCCATTCAACCACCAAAACTTCGATGACTTCTACTTCCAAACGTACGGTACTCCAAACTGTTGGGGATACAATGGATTCAAGAGATACAGGGTTAGAACTAGTCTTAATACAAAAGTAGGTAATGACCCAGTTCAAACCTTCTTAAATTGGGTAGACGCAATTAATTATTGGGTTTCACACGGTTCTCCTGTTAACGACACTATGAGTTATAGCACAGTAATGAGCCTTAATAATTCAACATTTGGTGGAGCAGGAATTGGGTGGTTCATTTCCGGTGGGTCTACAATATGTGGTTGTTGGGGTCAAAATAACGGGACAGACTGTCACTGTAATGAAGTATTAGGTAGTGGAGGAACATATGTAACTTCAGCATTATGTGAAACATATTGTTGTAGTGGAAGTACATGGTCATGTGATACAATAACTCAAGCACCTTTAGTAGACACTTGTCTTGGATGTCAAGATACTACAGCAGTAGGATTATCATATACAACACAAATAAATCAACTTGTTGGAATGGGATTCGCTGGATGGTGGGGTAGTCTAAGTGCCTTCAAATACCAAATGGCTGTTTCACCAATCGCGGGAGCACAAGTGGGTACTTATCAAGGACAACCACTAATACCATTAGCTCTAGGTGACACAGCATGTCCAAGTCCATTCCCAGGAAACTGGGCACGTGTAATGGAACTTAGTTGTTCTGTATACCCATATGATATTACGGGTGGAGGATACACTGGAGGACCTCCATTCACTCAGTGGGGTTGGTTTATACAAGCACTTAACGATAACGCGGCGACGTATGGCACAGGTCATGTGTTTAATACCACTATGACTTGGCAACAAGTACAACATATGGCACCACATATTGAAGCTAAGTGGGAGTACTGTGTATGTGATGAAGACCCTTGTCGTGGTACTTGTGTAGAATTATTTGACGGTACCGGTAATCACAGTACAGAAGCTGAATGTTTAACAGCATGTTGTCCTACTTATGATTGTACACAGACAGGTTGTATTAATCCAGCTAACGGTCTAGGTGCGTTCTCTTCGATTACTCAATGTCAACAGGAATGTCAACAATGGGAATGTCAGTCAGGGTCAACAACACCAATAGGACCATGTCAATCCCTAACACAAGTACCTCTAGGTGGTGGGTCTAACTTTATGGGGGCAGGTGACGCATACGATATGATAGCGTATTTTGCATATTCAGCAACACCACCAGTAGCACCTAACGTAGTTAATATGCAGAATGCTACCTTCTCAAACTACAAAAGTATAGTACAAGGTACAGTACCACCATTTACACAAAGTTGTGAAGTAAACTTCAGTATGGGATGGCCATTTAATAATACCTATCTTTTAGGTTATGAGGGTTATCTAACACACGTGGATTTAAAAGTAGCAAATACCGGGGTGGTAATCGCGGGACCATTTACAGACTGGGCATCAATAATTCAATATATTAATATTAATTTAGGAATGATAGTAAGTTTATCATGGACTTTCCAAGAAGTTCAAGACATGCTTATCAGCAATCCTGATAGTATGGTATTAGAACCATATGTAAGTTTTTGTGAATGTATTAGTAGTCCTTGTGATTGTGTCCTAATACCAGGAACAGGAACTACACCATACAACATCACTCAATATTCAGACTGTTATTCAGCTTGTTGTGAGGAAACTTATGATTGTACACTCAACGGATGTCAATCAAATAATAGTGGAACAGGACAATTTAATTCCCTAGGTCAATGTCTAGCAGTATGTGTAGAATGGGAATGTATTAGTGCTGTTACAGCAGTTAATTGTGAAATGAAGGCGTCAATACCAGTACAAAATTGTCAACCACTACCAAATGGGTATGGAACGTTGGTAAATAACTTATTAACTTATTTCAGTAATCAAGCTAATAGTTTAACTTGGACTAATTTTAATATGACTAAATATGACCAGACTGCACCAGGGGTATATAACCCACTAACACCTAATTGTAATTCATATTGTAATTCAGGGGTATGGCATTATTTCGACACAATTAGTATGAGCAATGACTTAAGTCCAACTCATCCATATTATATTAATACAGGACCTTGTAATAGTTGGGGTGATTTCATAAACCAAGTAAATTTACAACCGGGAATTAATAATTATTTAATGGTTAATTACTCACCAAACATAACACATACCAATTTACTACATGATGTTTGGACTATACCAGGAAATAGTGACACATTAATTAGAATAAGTCCATTCCAACCATGTATATGTATAGACGAACCTTGTGACTGTGTTGAATTAGCTGGTACAGGTAGAACCCCAACACAAAACTATTACAGTACATCCGCATCATGTTCAGCAAATTGTTGTGAGGACCTGTGGTATTGTAATGTAGGAGCGGTACCAGTAATCGGAGAACCTGGAACACAAGTATGGGCTGGAAACCAACCATGTGTATGTTTACAGTCAAATAATATTGGGCCAGGAATAACAACATACCCAACTCAATTAGCTTGTAAACAAGACACACAGAATTGTTGTAAAAGACAATGGTACGATTGTCCAAACGGTGCTTGTGTATCCCTAATCCCAGGAGTAGTAGGACCTTACGCTACACCAGCAGCATGTAACGCAGCAGTTTTAGCGGGAGATTGTGGCCCACAAGAAGATGGATACAACTGTCAAACTGATGGGCCAGGACCTGTTGTGACACCTACGTGTGTTCCATGTATAGGTTCAGCATGTCAATTTACACCAACAACAGCGGCAGGAGCACCATTCTTTGGTAACGCATTAGCTCAATGTCAAAGTGTTTGTGAAGGTGGTGATAAGCCATGTTGGAAATGTTGTATGGATAATAATGGATTTATTTATCAACTACTATTAACAGCTAACCCGTGTGAGTGTAAACTAGATGATATAGAAGTACCATGTGATGGTCACCAACCATGTCCATACCCAGTAAGTTGTATACAAGGATTTACTTTTAGTTGGGTAACGTGTGAGTGTGAATGTGACCAAAACATGTCATGTGCTATTGGATTCCACTGGAGTTATAGTGAATGTACATGTGTACCAGATATAGTACCTGGACCAATAGATATAATACGTGAAGAAGCTCAAATGGTTGTAGACTTATCAGACTACTACGGTATACAGATAGCGGTTGTTGCTAAAGAACTTAGTAAGGCCCTTGATAAACTAAATGCTTTACATGATAGAGGATTTAAAGGTGATGATTGTGGTTATTGTACAGATGAAGCACCGGGAGTTTGTTTATATAATGGTTGTCTATCTAGAGAAAAGACTGAAACTTTTGAAGAAAGTAAAACTAAAATTTTATGTTATATAGATGGAGTACCAGTTTATTCAGCGGCTGATGGAGCTGAAGACCTAGGACGTAAAATCGGGTGTAGTGGTGTTCACCAAACAGTATGTACAGGTAAAGCAACTGCTGGTGGACCTTGTATTTGTAGAACGTGGCAGACGCAACCAGATGGAAGTAACAAATGTATAAAATGGAGTCCACCTGGATGTGGTGATAACGCTGCTGGGTATATGCCATGTCTAACACATGATGAAGCGGCTGGAAGATTCGATGAATTAAAAACAAAACCAATTGTGTCTAATAAAGACCCAGAACTATATAAATTTATTAGAGAAATAAATAAACTAGCACCAAAAGCACCACCAAAACCAACAGTAGGAGCACCAACTAGTCCTTTTGAGATACCAACCACAACTAGTAGTGGGAATGGGTCAAATGGAGAAAGTTCTAGCGGGTACGAGTCGTGTTGTGAGTGGTGTTTAGCAGGACCACCACCAGGCACACCACCATCGGGTTGTTCGGACCATATGTGTGATAAATGTTATGAAGACGATTCAGATTCAGATTCAGGTAGAGATAGAGACGGGGGGAAAGACTTGGATATGGTGTCAGATTATTAAAATAAATAATAAGATAAATAATAAAATAATATAAAAATTATGCCAAAATTAAGATTCAGAGCCGAAAGCCCAATACAACCAGCACTAACAACTAGTGTTGAGGTAGACGCATTAATAGAACCAATAATAGAGACCACAGTAACAACACCAACAATTGAATTGAGAGCTGTTAATGTACCAGCCGGACCAGGAAATAGTTGGGGTGATGGTAAATCCGTTATTGATGGTTGGGTATGTGCTTTAGCACCTTATCCTATTGGGACCGGTATTGGTTGTTATCAGACTACAGCTGGAGTATATACAAATACAAACCCAACTTCACCTAATTATGGTCATACCTATGCTGTACCGTGTGTTCCATATTGGGCGGGTGGAAGTTGTTTCGAATATCAGAGTCAAGCACAAGGAAGTCCTGCTTGTCTATCTTTTTGTCTTCAGAGTTAAAATGAATATATTAATGGAGAAAAAACAACTAACATATAAACAAATAGATAGGAAACTAGGTAGACTTATTAAAAAAGTTAAGGTCCTCTCTGAAATGAAAAAGAAAAAAGTAGAAAAAGTATTAGTCTAATGACAAAGATTTTTCTATATGTATTGGTCCTATTTCACCATTTAGGTATTTTAGGGT